>Ga0193701_1000008_pt1 | contig 55897 bp, 54 predicted proteins | sample U3s2metaG_FD_143055 | JGI IMG/M metagenome (GOLD analysis project Ga0193701, IMG submission 143055) | Soil microbial communities from a riparian zone of the East river system, Colorado, United States - U3s2 | ecosystem: Environmental > Terrestrial > Soil > Riparian zone | place: USA: East River...
AGCTGTTCCTGTTGCATTAGCTGTGGCGTTCATAGCTGATCCTGTTGCATTAGCTGTGGCGTTCATAGCTGATCCTGTTGCATTAGCTGTGGCGTTCATAGCTGATCCGGTTAAATTAGCTGTATCTGATGTATTAGAAGTGGTAGATGGAACAGTCTGTGCATTTGCAATGAAATTTGAAAGTACGACAATAGTGGTCACCGTGAACAATAGTGACAAATACCCTTTACCAATCATAACTTTTTAAAAGAAATACTGTCTTTTAATGGTTTGCAGAAATTCTAATTAACACACTCATAGATGAAATAATATTTTATTTACAAAATAATTAATAAAATTCCGTATTAAAACAGTATAGCCTTGATTATCGATATAATAGTACAATTTTGATAAGACTTTAATTATTATTTGAGAGTATTATCTTGGTTAATTTGAAAACCTCCAGCCACATATCCCAAGTTAACCTCTGCGTATTTGTGTTTCGTCGACTAGGATGATAGGATGCTATCAGATGTTTGTCATTAATTCTGTAATTGGCTAAATGATAGAATTTTAATTTCCCTAAATCATTAATCTTACAATACGTTAGGAATGATGTATGACCCAGTGTTATTACAACCTTTACTTTTTTCAATAACTCTTGTTCATGGATAAGATACTTTGAACAGTTGGCTAATTCTGAAATCAGCGGTTTATTTGAAGGAGGTGCACACCGGATACATGAACTAATGAAAATATTATTCAGGATCAAGCCATCATCGGTCGACGTACTTCTTGGGATATTTGAAAAACCAGTTTCATATAAAGCCCTCATTAGCCACTGTCCAGAGTGATCCCCGGTAAAGAGTCTGCCAGTTCTATTGGCACCATGTGCTCCTGGTGCTAGACCAATAATTAGAACATTTGCCTCAGTATCTCCAAATCCAGTAACTGGTCTTGCCCAGTATACTTCATTTGAAAATCTTCTAACTTTATTTTTGCCGACTAGCCCCGTATATGTAACTAATCTATTGCAACGAGTGCAATTGATGATTTCTCTGTTTATACTATCTATAGTAACCAAATTAATCAATCATTAAACAGTATTAGTTTTTTTAAAATACTGTGGAATAGTTAGTAGCGTCCTTGAATTCAGTTTATTCTGGTACTGAATCAGAGATCAACTTGCCGTTTTCTATTTTAATAAACAAAAATCGGTTGTCTTTGAAAATTAATGTAATTTCGTCCTTTTTTTCTTCAACATCCAATAATTCTTGCCCTTTGACACCATCAAACTTTGCCATTAGTCTTTCATCACAATCGACTATATTTATAGTAAGACGAGAGTAGGATAAGAATGAATAATTCAAAATTTTTTAACATTTACAAATTTAGTCTCTTCCCACAACTCTGAACGTTCCGTATAAAGATGCTTACCCCAAGAAACCTTCATAGTGATCTGAATATGATTCTCTCCTTTTTTCAGTAAATTGCTATCAAGTACTATAGATTTAGTTACATCAAACAGTAGTGATTTTGCTTCCTCAATGGCTAGGGGATAATAAGGGGTTTCTTCCTTTATTATTGAGATCCATACTCTATATGATATTTTTGGATTTCTTGTCCAAAATAGTACTGCCCTTCTTACAAATTTGATATTGTCAACCGTCTTGCTACAGACCTTTAATTCTAGTTGAACAGTAAGTCTGAATCCATTATCGTGTTTATCATATGCTCTTTCCCAATTTTTTTGGGAAAATATTTCTCTTATCAGGCCATCTATTTTAAAAGCAAGACTCAATGTCAAAGTATCGTTAGAGCTTATGGTCTCGTGAGATGTTCCGAGTTTAATATCTGAAATAAAGCTCCTCTGCAATAAGCTTCGCAGAGGGTATAATTTATATCTTCAATAAGTAGTTGTCTGTATTATGCAAGCGGAGTTAGAAAATTATAAAACAAATGAAATCAATTTGAAGGTTAGCGAAGATATTTCGATTTTATACATTGTGCAACATGAACTACTAAACGAAAAGGAGGTAGAATTTGCCGGTGTTGTATTGAAACATCAATTAAAGGAGGAGTTTAGTTTTAGAATCGTAACAAAAAAATCCAAGCCGCTTGATATTTTGCACAAAGCATTACAATCCTCATCTGATAATGCTCTTAAAGTTAAAGATATGATCGAGTCGACAGTAAACAAAGAAACGAGCGCTGATTCTGCTTGAAATTTTGTCCAAATTGTGAAAATAGGATGAAACCAAGAATAGAGGAAAATATCTTGATTTGTCCAAAATGTGGTTTTAGAGAAGCAAAAATTGAAATCAAATCAATTCCTTTAATAGATCAAAGCGGAGCTAGTCTCAAGATAGTTGAATCAGAAAAAGGGCCTAGCACTCTGCCAACTACAAATATTGATTGTCCCAAATGTGGAAACAACATAGCCTTTTGGTGGATGCTACAAACAAGATCGGCTGACGAAGCTACGACCCAATTCTATAGATGTACACAATGCAGCCATACATGGAGAAATTATGCTTGATCTATAAATAAGATCACTTGTCTCTAATTCGAGAATTCTTTAACCAGCAATTATATAAATTATTACATATATATCCTAAAATCTATGATTTTATTTTATTATTTTACAACATATTTTCTAATGTTTTCCGTTCAAATTGTCTATTAAAAAATAGGAATGTTTAAAATCTTTTGAATCTGCCTGTTGATTGATATAGTTGGTATTTCTAGCAAAAACAAAAACACCGGATGAATGGAAAGCAGTAACTTCAGCAATATCGACAATGGTAGATGAGGCTACTTTTGAAGCCACCGTTGAAGGTTTATCGTTCAGAGGGATGGATCCTTCTCATGTTGCATTAATTGATATTAATTGGCCTAACTCTGCTTTCGATGGTTATGAGTGTGATGCAGCTCTAAAATTTGGAGTTAGAATTGATGAGTTTTCAAAATTGATGAAAAGAGCTGAAAAAAAAGATACGGTAGAAGTTTCTGTTGAAGAGAACAGTATGCTTTACATCAAAATTCTAAATGGATACAAGAGAGAATATAAAATGCGATTAATAGAAAGTACTGGAGGATCCACCCCCTTGCCAAAACTAAATTTCAATTCCAAGGTAATATTGACTCCAGCATCCTTTGATAAGATATTGTCCGATATTGAAGTAGTCTCAGAGTACATTTCAATTGAATCTGATGAAAAGAAAATTACCTTTTCTGGTAAAAGTGATTATGGAGAAGCCGATATTGTTATTGAGGAGGCTAGTGAAGGTCTCGAGGAATTGCTGGTCAAAGAAAAAAGTAAGGCTACATATAGTTTGGACTATCTATCAAAAATCACAAAAGCTATAAGTGTCTCTGGAGGCTCTTTAGTATTGGAATATTCTACAAAAATGCCTTTAAGATTAGAATTTAGAGTAGCTAATGTAGGAAGAATTCATTTCTATCTGGCTCCCAGAGTACAGGATTAGTCTTGTTAATAAAAAATCATCAATCACTCAAATATTAAAGCACAATGTCATCCAGAAACTTTGTAAATGAACAAAAATAAGTCTAGACAGTTCGATAAATGCTTAATTACGTAAAGAACTCTTGATTAATAAGGACAAGATTTTTCGATAAGTTTTGTTATAGGTGTAAATATATTTCACCATTTTTTTCAGATATTGGAAAGAGTAACAGATTACCAGATTTTGTCCAGTTCGGATTTTGATCGTTCCACTTACTCGGAATGTGTAACAATTTTCCACTAATTAAATCGTATTCAAAATCATGCATATAGCATACTATCTTTGTTTCTTTTATTTCGCTTTTGGAAAGAGATGCTCCTCTATGTGGGCACGAATTATCCAAGGCGAATAATCGATTATTAGATCTACATACAAGGATCTTACTACCTTGGATAGATATCATCTTCTTTGAATTGTTTGGAAGGTCTTTACTATTGCATACTTTATATTCCATTATTGAATACTAGACTATCGCGATTGTATAAATTCATTTTTAATATTTAGATGAATTATTATACTGTTCTAGGATTAGGCTGTACAATATCATTATAAAGATCGTTTGTGTCGTAAATACACAATTGAAATACCATAGGATTAGTGAAATCAAAAAAGAAGAATTTCTAGGTAAAGAAATCAGAATAAGAGGATGGGTATACAGATTTCGTAGACAAAAAGATAAGGCTTTCATCATAATGAGAGACGATCGTGGCGGAATAATTCAATGTGTGGTTCCTAGTACAAGTGTGCAGGAGCTTACGATAGAATCTTCCTTAGAGGTCCAAGGGATCCTGTTCAAAGATGAAAGAGCAAAGGAAGGTGGTTATGAGATTAGAGGAAATGACGTAAAGATTTACAGTTTAGCAAACAATGATTTTCCAATTAGAGAATATCAAAGTACAGAATTATTACTAGATTATAGACACTTGACTCTACGTACAAGGAAGATGATTACAATCGCAAAGATAAGAGCAACAGTTCTTGAAAAGTTACGCAACTGGTTTGTTGAAAATGATTGGATTGAAGTTACAACACCAACATTAGTCAAGAGTGCAGTGGAAGGCGGTTCAACCCTTTTCCCTGTAAAATACTTTAAAGATGAGGCATTTTTATCTCAAAGTGCTCAACTGTACTTGGAGGCTTTAATTTTTTCGTTAGGGCCAGTCTATACGATAGGTCCTTCTTTTAGGGCTGAAAAATCAAGGACTCTAAGACACCTTGCAGAATACCTGCACTTGGAGGCAGAAGCCCCTTGGATAACTATGAATGATTTGTTTTCAATTCAAGAAAAATTACTAATTCATTTAATTAGACACGTAACAAATGAAAGAAATCAAGAGCTAATATTTTTGAATCGAGACATACTAACTTTGAATCAAATGACAGAACCATTTGATAAGTTGAGCTACAGTCAAGCAATTGACATTCTTTGTTCAAATGATATCAAGATTCAAGATGGAGAGGTGATTAGAAAAATTGAGTGGGGTGATGATCTGAATATAGATTCTGAAAAGCTACTTACAAAGGATAGTAGGAATCCTATCTTCGTATATGGATACCCACTCCAAGTCAAACCATTCTATGTAAAGGAGGACCCGGAAAGACAAGGAATTGCCCTTACTGCGGATTTACTTTTGCCCGATGGGTTTGGCGAGGTAAGCAGTGGCGGTATGAGAGAGGAAAATATAAAATTGTTGAAATCTAGGATTAAAAAAGAAGGTCTAAACATGGATTCTTATTCATGGTACTTGGACCTTAGAAAATATGGATCCGTGCCTCATGGAGGTTTCGGTATAGGTATTGAGAGATTGATCAGATGGATAATTAACTTGGAAGACATTAAGGAATGTGTACTCTTTCCAAGAACGATGGCTAGGCTTAATCCTTGACGTTTTACACTGTACCTCCATGTCTATTTTTGTACAAAAAGTGCAAATTTTAGAATATAAGTTTCACAATATATATTGATCGTCATAGAACTGCATCATCTTTTTATATGTCATTGACTTCCATCTTGTTATGCCAAAAGCATTTGTTCTAATGAATGCTGAATTAGGTAGCGAAGATTCTATAGTAAACGAGTTGAAAAGTATCGATGGTGTGAAAGAAATTTATCAAGTTTATGGAGTTTACGATATTGTTGCACAAGTTGAATCAGAAACCATGGAAAAAGTCAAAGAGACAATTACATGGAAATTACGAAAATTGAATGGTGTAAAGTCTACATTAACTATGATTGTAATGGAATGACAAGTAACTCACTTTATTATTCAAATTTCCGGTCCAATTAAATCGCAATTTCCCATAGATCCATCATTTCCTACTCCAATAACATCACAGAATTATATTTAGCAGCGAATAATACAAACATTGCAGGTTTTTATGGGTTTACCCAGTACAGAAATACTGTATGTTACTAAAATTAATACTTCAGGACTAAAGTTAGCAGGATGATAATATTAAATATCAATATTTAGAAATAATGTTACTAAATTGCTAATTAGTAAGAAGTTAAAATTCAAATATATTATCTAAAGAAGATACAATTAATATGACAATTTATTAATATATACTTAACACAAAATAATACCAGTATTGACAACTGATAGAAATCATATTAAATTGGATGAATTATTTAAGAAATCCAATGTAAAATTAGGCGATTCAGTAATGATTGAAACCAATAATGCAACGCACGTTGGCATTCTAATTCCAAGATACGAATATGCCGATGCCAATCATCTAGTTTTGAAATTGAAAAGTGGATATAATATTGGTATCAAGACAGGAAAAATTAAAAGTATAAAAAAAATAACAGAAAAATTGGATCCTAACATAAAGCCCGATACTTATTATAAATACAAGGATTATTTTTCTCATAAAAATACTGATCAAAATTTTTCACAAAGCCAACTGCCAAATTTATCGTTGTTAAGTACAGGTGGAACCATTTCAAGTAAAATTGATTATAGGACAGGTGGAGTAATGGCAGCACTCACAGCAAAAGAACTTAATGATTCAATTCCCGAACTTACGGGGATAGCAAATATAGATCCAGAAGTAGTTTTGAGCGAGTATAGTGAAAATATCAAACCTGAACATTGGTCACTAATAGCAAGAAAGGTTGCTAATAATATATTATCAGGCAAATACGATGGGATTATCGTATCGCATGGTACAGACACCATGCACTATACTTCTGCAGCGCTGAGTTTTGCACTTCAAAATCTACCAATTCCTGTAGTACTAGTTGGCGCGCAAAGATCCTCAGATAGGCCCTCATCTGATGCATCTTTGAATCTGATAGGTGCTTGCACTTTTGCGACTAGATCTAAATTCTCTGGGGTTTTTGTTGCTATGCATTATTCAATCTCTGATGAAGTTATTGCTTGTCATATAGGTACCAGGGTTAGAAAAAATCACACAAGCAGAAGAGATGCATTTCATTCGATTGATGTTTACCCATTTTCCCTAATCAAGAAAGATCATATAGAGATATCTAGGCAATATACAGACTTGAAATTTCAAGAGAGGAACAAAAATCTTGAAAGTATGGTTGTAAGACCAAACTTTGAAAATAAGGTTTCATTATTAAAATTTTATCCTGGTTTTGATTGTAGAATGATTGATTATTGCGTTGACCTGGGTCATAGAGCAATTATTTTAGAAGGTACTGGTTTGGGTCACATAAACAAAGAATGTTTTTCCCAAATAAAGAATGCAGTCAATAAAGGAATAATAATATTTATGACCTCTCAATGCATCTGGGGCAGAACTGCTCTTACGGTCTACGATACAGGAAGAGACCTATTGAATCTTGGTGTGATTCCTCTATCTAATATGACTTCTGAGACTGCGTTAGTCAAAGCGATGTGGTGCTTTGGGAACTTCACAGCAGAAAATGAAGTCATAAAAACCATGACCAGCAATATTGCAAATGAGTTCACAAACCGAATAATAGTTGACTGATCACATGATGTATACTGACTGAGCAATTTGTGACTCTATAGACATCAAATTTAGAATGGGTCAACAAGCCTCAATCATAGTAAAATTTCAGATTACGGTCTATGTCTGATGGGAGTATTGGCTCGCCGCATCTTACTATATAATGTACTAATTGAAAAAATAACACCGGTAATAGGCTGAAGGTATCTTGCATGAACAAGAACCCCCCCTCCTGCCAGAGGAATGAAATTTGTCTACAGATCTCATGCCTAGCCTAGATTAAATACATATGCTACAACGATAGTACCTTTAGGAATAGGAATGAATGGATTGGTCTTGGTTGGAAACATTAGTTCTAAACACTCAGCTTCGATATTGTTTATTGACTTTCAATTCATCCAAAAGTATCGTTACAACGAACACAAATTATTCTATTTAAATTAAGTTTCGACAGCCTAAAGCCATTTACTTGTGCCATGGTAGGACGTAACATCAGTACAGAATAGACTAATTTTTATGATTTGCACAATCTCGGCTATTTCAAATTGGTTTACCCACGAATTGAAAATTTAAATTTATTGTACTGCTTCCACAGACCCGAGTTCATATATCCTATGTCCACTATACCCGCCTATTAATCTTACAATTCCTTTAGATTCAAGAGACCGTAAGAATGAATTTGCAACAGAAATCTTTACGCCCATTAATCTAGCTAGTGCTTGACACGTTATTGGTTTCATATTTTTTATAGTCTTTAATCCTTGAGGTTCTTCGATGACTATTAATGATCTTTGTTTTTGTTTAAATGGGCTCTTTTTTTCTCCTTTCTTTGTCTTGTCGTCGGCAGCTGGAGTCTCCGTTGAGGTCTTTTCTTGACTCCCTATTGATTTTTTCTTAGCTCCTCCCATAGTAACACCACTGTTAATCCATTTTATAATTCTATGGAATAGGTGTAATCGATTTTGATTAAGTCAATCAAATCATTTCGAAATTTAGTTTGAAATATTTTAAAATATCCTCCTATAACAAATAATGTTGGAATTTTCCATTATAGTTAAAATTTTGGATGAGATGGAACAAACTACAAGTAGACTTGAACTTACAAATTATTTGGTTACCCTTTTCAAAAATACTCCCTCAGAACTCATTGATAAAGTAATCTATCTTATTCAGGGAAAAATTAGACCGGATTACGAAGGAATTGAATTGGGAATAGCTGAAAAAATGATTATTCGTATAATTTCACAAATATCAAATATTTCAAACGTTGAAGTTTATCACAAATATCGGGAATTAGGAGATCTGGGAAATGTTGCTGAAATAATTTTGAAATACAAGGTTCAGAAGACACTATTTAATGAAAAGGTTACTATTGAAAGGATTTATTTAATTTTCGACAAGATATCGAAAACTACTGGCAAGGGATCTCAGGATATAAAATTGAGATTGCTTGCAAGTCTTTTTAATGATTCATCACCTGAAGAATGCAAATATATTATCAGATTTGCCCTAGGAACATTGCGTATTGGAATAGCTGACATTACGATAATGGATGCATTAGCTTTAGCATACACACACGATAAAAAAAATAGAAAAATTTTAGAAAGCGCTTATAATGTCTCAAGCGATTTGGGAAGGGTTTCCAAGATTTTAGCATGCCATGGCGTAGAAGCAGTTTCTGCAATTAAGATTGAATTATTTATACCGATTCGACCAATGCTTGCAGAAAGAGTTCAATCAAGTAAAGAGGCTCTCGAAAAGATTTCTGGTAAAGGTGCAGTAGAATTTAAGCTCGATGGTGAAAGAGTACAAATCCATAGGAGAGATAAGAAGGTTCAGATATTTTCAAGGAGCCTAGAAAACATAACCTACTATTATCCTGATGTCGCTGAAGCCTCGATGACGATTCATTTAAGAAACTTTATCATTGAGGCTGAAGTGGTTGCAATCAATAAGTATACAGAAGAATTTCTTCCTTTTCAAGAACTTATGCATAGACGTCGGAAATATGATATAGCCAAGAATGTAGAAAATTATCCTGTTTCTGTAAATATCTTTGATATTCTTTGGGCGTCAGGTAGAGATAAAACAAATCTTCCCTACTTAGAACGAAGAGCATTGTTGAAGGATGTTATTACTAAATCAGTGGATGCAAGACTAACTCTCATTCAGCAGAAGGTTGTAACAAATGTAGAACAACTTGAAAGATTCATGGCTAAATCAATTGAAAATGGTTGTGAGGGCCTAGTGGTGAAGCAGACTATTAGTCCTTATAGAGCCGGGGCAAGAGGATTCGCATGGATAAAAATCAAAAGAGAATATAAAAGTGAATTAGTCGATAGTTTGGATCTGGTCATCATTGGCGGGTCTTATGGAAGAGGGAGAAGGGTAGGGAGATATGGAGCGTTGCTACTTGCAGTCTACGATAAGAATGAAAATGTTTTCAAAAGTGTATGTAAAGTGGGAAGTGGATTTACAGATCAAGTCCTCGCAGAGTTGTTTAAAGAGTTAGGAAAATACAAGATACGAAAGAGGCATGCACGAGTTTATTCAAAGCTTGAAATGGATACTTGGTTTATACCCACAATAGTAATTGAGATTATAGCGTCAGAGATAACATTAAGTCCTGAATATGATGCTGGCATGGATTCTATCAGAAAGGGTTTTGGACTGTCATTAAGATTTCCAAAATTTACCAATAAAATACGAATTGATAAAAATCCGCAAGACATAACAGATGAATCTGAACTAATTGAAATGTACAGAAAACAGAGAAACATAAAGTTGTGATTGAGGAATAATCTTTTACCGTAGAATTCTCATCATTTACTAATTAGCTGGTTTTGCATTAACAACTAATTTAAAATTATTCAAAATATCCTTACACCTATTTCTGATAGTGACTTCAGTAACACCTGCAAAATTGGAAACGTCAATCTGAAGCAGATTTACTCCGAGCAATACCGATGCAAGGTAGATATATGCAGCAGCCAACCCGTTGGGTGCTTTTCCGTCCGAAAAGAAATTATTATTTGTTTTTTGTGCAATTTCGAGTGCTAATCTCTCAATTTTTGTGTCTATTTTTGCAATATTAGCAAGTTTTGAAATATAATTGTCTATTGCAAACATCGAAGGAATTGATGAAATTTGAGAATATGACGGTGACATAATATTTGAATTTGGACCTGTGTCTAAATCTGCGTGTTCTGAATAGTTTGTTGTTGGAACCGATGTTCCCATATATTTTGATTGGTTTACCTTATTCATTTCCATCACCATGGACCTATAATACCTGGAAGCCAATTTTACGCTTGACTTGTCAAATTCTGATATTCCTGCAGCCTGAACAATTTCTTCTATTGATCTAACGACACCACATCTTTTGCAAGCCAAATAAATTGTCGCTGATGCTATACACGTTATAGACTTCCCCTTTGCCTTGTTATTATTTTCAAAATTACGATATACCATTGAGGCGGTTTCGGTTATGGTTTTTCTAAGACAGAGAACAGAGCATACTTCATTAATCTTTGAAAGTACATTTGATAGCCTTCTTTCTTTTGATGAATTAACTCTTAATCTGCTATGCCATTTGCGAGATCTATTCATGAGCTCAACGTTTTGATAATCAATGGTTCGTCCACTATAATCTCTCGAACTATTTCCTATCTCTGTCCTCAATCCAAAATCATGAAGAGACAAACTAGTTGAACCACTTGCCCTGGTGTTCTTGTTTCTTTCTTCAAAATCCGTTGAATTATTTTCGGGTCCAAAATAATCAACTTGTTCCATAACTACGCATCCGCACTTGTGACACACATATTCACCCTTACCATAATCAAGAATAATCTTCGATTGACATTCAGGACATTGCGAGCAATATTCCACAGACTTCATGTCCTTTTCCTCCTCACTTTGTCTCTTTTTTTTGATGAGTTGAATCGATAATTGGGACTAAGTGATTTGTATACCGCCCCACCAAAAGAATACCTTGAATTCAGGGTAGGAATAACAGATGCATACGGGGAATTGACTGGGCCTATCAATTCAATAATTTTTCCAACTTTACTACCATTATCATCTATTAATGATTGACCTATTAAATTGTGGTTAATGTTTTCCTCAATTTTGACTATCAGTCTTCCACTCTTGGCCAAGTGGACAATTTCACCTACTTTCTCCATTATTTGTAAAACAACCTAATACGTACTCATTATCATTTTAATCTGTCAATAAAATTTAGTTTCAAGATAAATAAAATCTGTCATTAGCTTTTGATGAATAAAATTAGTCTGATAGGAATTAACTAATGCCTTTGCTGTCTTGTCTCAACCATCTTTTTTGCAATTTGATTAACAACAGTCGACTTCTTCTCCTTTTTTGAGATCATGATATACCCTGACTTCACGAAAGATCTTCTAGGATATCGGGCTTGATTATTAATATTTTCTTCAGAAAGATCCAATTCAAGATTTTTTGATACGCCTATCAGCTCTTGCATCGTAGGATCATAAACAGAAATATTTTTTCCTACCTTTCGACCTTTTTTTCGTGACAAATTTTTGTTAAAATAGTCTAACCATATTATCTGATGATCGTAATCTTTCATTGATGTCAGTATATTTTTTCATATAATTAATCATTTTGATGCTCCTGTGAGATTATACATTCAATATAAGTTGGCCGTAATGCATGCTGTTTTCAGTAGGAAATTTTTAGTCGATGGGCATATTCAGTTATTTTATATAACCAGAATTCATTACCAAAAATATCCCGCGGTAGCTCAGCCTGGTAGAGCTTTCGGCTGTAGTAGTCGGCAAATATTGCTAACCTCGTGAAACAGCCTATCGGGCTAACATTTGCAGCGACCGAAGAGTCGCAGGCTCAAACAGATTTGATTTCATGCTCTTCTGGAGTAAATCCTGCCCGCGGGATACACTAAATTAAGAGATTGTAGTCCCAAAATTAAAATAAATGTAATATTTTATACCGGTAAACATGTTTTCTATGTTATTGTTAAATTACGGAACCTGCCAAGTATTTGTGTTGAATAAATCCCAACATCTTGAACCGCACATCAAAGAATCCAATCGTATAAGAGATTTAGTATTTGGATTTGGTGACGGACTAAATACCTCTTTGGGAATTGTAGCTGGCGTCGGAGGGGCAAACAGCTCAGCTGACTTTATAATATTAGCAGCCCTTGTGGGGATGTTCACTGGTGCAAAAGCAATGGCAGTACAAAATTATCTTGCAATAAAATCACAAAGAGAAATTTTAGAGTCTGAAATAAAAAGAGAAGAATTTGAGATGGAAGTATATCCTGAAAAAGAACGTTTGGAAATTGAAGAAATTTATCGTGCTAAAGACTTTGACGAAGATTTGGTAAAAAGCGTTACAGATAAAATTACTTCAAATAAAAAAGTGTGGCTCAAAACAATGTTGACTGAAGAATTGGGATTGAACCTGGACATTGTCGGCAAGCCGATAAGAGGAGCTCTTATAATGTTCGTATCTTTTATCATCGGAGGGATTTTGCCAATATTACCATACTTATTATCTAAAACAGGTCTTCTGCCTCTTCAATATTCACTATGGATAGCTATTGCAATTAGTCTCACTGCTTCATTTTTGATAGGAGCCAAAAAGGCAAAGATAGCAAAGATAAATTGGCTCAAAGGAGGAATTGAAATGTCTGCCTTAGGAACAGGAATTGCCCTATTAGGATATGGAATCGGAGCTGAATTGGCTAATGCAAATTTGTTAAATTATTAACCCCAAACAAAACTGATAATATTGTTTGAGAATAAATTCAAAGTTTGTGTATCTCTGGCAACTGATTCGGTTGATAAGTTACCAACTTTGATTACTAGGGCCCTCCACAGAGGAGCTGATTACGTGGAAATTAGATTTGATCATATAATATACAATGATATAGAGTCCGCCCTAGAAATATCTAGTAAGATAAAAAATAGAGCAATCTATACATTGAGATCAAAAGATGAGAGTGGATTTTTTGAAGAGGACCGTAGAGAACAAATTTCACTATTAAAGAAAATTGGTAGAACGAAACCAATGTTATTAGACATAGAGATCTCAATCTTAAAAAAGGATAACGATCTGAGGAAATTTGTAAAGGATAATAAAATCCCAATTCTGGTATCATCCCATGATTTTAGAAATACTCCAAATATATCATTACTTTTAAAAAAATTTGAGGATATGAGTAAATATAGTAATTATGTCAAGTTGGTTACTACGGCAAGAAATTCGAATGATAATTTCAAAGTACTTTCACTATACGACAACAATATTAAAACAAATTTAATCGCGTTTGCAATGGGAGAGCATGGGATTTCATCAAGATTATTATGCACTTTGTATGGAAATGCACCGTTTACTTATGCCTCTTTAGACACTCCCTTGACACCAGGACAACTTGACATAGGCGTAATGAAAAAAATATACGATAAGATTAGTAAGAATCTGAAAAATAAATGAGTGTTGACTTTAAAACATTCTGCATAATTGGGGATCCTATAGACCATTCATTATCTCCTGCAATTCATAACGCTGCTTTTAATACTTTAGGACTAAATTGTAGCTATATTGGCTTCAGGGTTCAGGAAGATCAATTGAAAAATTCTCTGGATTCTTTAAGGGCTATAAAAATTGGTGGGTTTAATGTAACCATGCCACATAAGGTTAAGGTCCTAGATTATGTTGACCACCAAGATAAAACCGTTCAGTTGGTGGGAGCAGCAAATACTGTTAATAATGTGGACGGGAAATTTTGCGCATATAATACAGATGTAATAGGATTCATTAAACCATTACATAGCCGAAAGATCAATTTTAACGGATTTGAAGTATTTGTTTTGGGGGCCGGAGGTGCAGCTAGAGCAGTGGTTGTCGCTTTGTCCGGTGAAAAAGGAATTACAAATATCAATATTTTTAACAGGAATACTGACCGATCTACAGAATTATCAAACATGGTTAAAAAATTGGGACTTGAGGCTACAATTATTTCCAATGATGATATTCAGAATATTGCTTCGAAGTGCAACCTCATTATAAACACAACTCCACTTGGTATGAATAACGAAAAGAGTTTGATAAAGTCTACAAGTATAAAAAAAGATGCGATAGTATATGATATTGTATATAAGCCAATAATTACCAATTTAGTAGAAAATGCGAGAACTGCCGGGGCTGAAATAGTCTATGGTTATGAAATGTTACTCGAACAGGCAACTGCATCCTTCAAGATATGGCTCCAAATGGAGCCCCCAATCGAGTCTATGAAAAAAGCGTTATTTGGGATGTTTGGAGAACCCACATGACTACAATGGTAACTTCAATAGTTCATGGTGCTATATCAATTGTAAATGCTGTTGCGACTGGATTTGGTTCTGCAATGGGAATTTCTCTTAAGGTCAAAGTTGAAATAAATTCAAAGAAAGGTTCTGGAATAATTTTTCAAAAAGGTGCAGGGACTGGTATGATAAAAAAAATAATTTATGACATACTTCCGTCAAAGTATCTCAACAATAATCAATTATTAATTACTATCAATTCAGAGATACCATCAGGTATGGGATTAAAAAGTTCAAGTGCAGTATCAAACGCAGTTGCTCTTGCATGTAACTCCCTTGTGAATAAGGAGATCAATGATAATTTTGTTCTGAATAGTGCCATAGATGCATCACTGTATGAAAAAACTACTGTTACTGGTGCGTATGATGATTCAACTGCATGTTATTATGGAGGATTTGTTACGACAGATAACTATAAGAGAAAAATCTTGAAAAGAGAAGATTCTCCGACTGACATAAACGTCGTATTATACTTGCCAAATAACAAAAAAAGGGGAAATATTACCAGACTCAAATTACTTTCAGATATTTATCTTGAAGCCTTCCAATTGGCGTATTCGGGGCAATATTGGAAAGCTATGACACTAAACGGAGTTTTGACATCCTCCTTAATTTCAAATAGTTATAATATTACGAGATTATGTCTAGAAAATGGTGCCTTGGCAGCGAGCATATCGGGAAATGGACCTGCGATAGCTGCAGTTGTAAATGAGGGCAAAGTCCAAAAAATTAAAGCAATCTTTTCTAATTTAGACGGGAGGGTTATAGTATCGCGAACAAACAACCAGAAAGCGTCAGCAATGAGAGAAGTTGGGTAAAATATTTGTAACAAGGTCTATATTAAATGGTTACGTTTCATGTCCACCTAGCAAAAGCTATACTCACAGAGCCATTTTCATTTCTTCTCTGGCACGTGGGAATTCACATATTATTAATCCTCTAATTTCAAGGGATACTATTGCGACAATCGACGCATGTAGAGCATTCGGAGTAAAAATAAGAAGAAGAGGTCAGGAATTAATTATTTCTGGAAAAGATACTCTAAAAATTCCCGATGATGTTATCAATGTGGAGAACTCTGGAACAACAATGCGTTTCGTTACTGCGATTTCATCATTAGTAAAAGGAGGATATGTTGTAATCACAGGAGATGATAGTATAAGAAAAAGACCAATGGGACCACTATTATTTGCCTTGAAACAACTTGGCATTAATAATTTCTCTGTCAGAGAAAATGATAGAGCACCTATTGTTGTACAGGGAGGAGGAATTAGTGGAAAACAGGTTAGTATTGATGGCTCCATGTCAAGTCAGTTTATTTCAGGTATTCTAATAGCAGGAGTTTGTGCTGGATCGGAAATTTCTCTCAGTGTAGCCGGAAAGCAAGTTTCAAAATCCTATATAGAGTCTACGATTAATGTCATGTCTAAATTTGGTGCAGAAATAAAGTATTCTAGAGATTATAAACGTTATCATATATTCAATAATAGATATGTTCCTACTACGTTTACCATACCAGGAGATTTTTCTACTGCAGCATTGTTGTTATCTGCAGGTATACTCGTCGGGAATGATATAACTGTTGGTAACCTCGATTTTTCGTTACCACAGGGCGATTCAAAAATTCTAGAAATTCTAAAAACAATTGGTGCAGTAATTAGTATAAATAAGAAAAATGGTACTGTGAAGGCTATAGGAACCGAAGAACTTGATGGAGGAGAATTTGACCTCTCAGATACGCCAGACTTACTTCCTGTTGTTGCTATTCTGTCCCTAAAGTCGAAAAAACCCGTAAGGATATATGGAGTTTCTCACACACGTTACAAAGAAACAGATAGACTAAGAATAATTGCATCTGAACTAAGAAAACTTGGAGTTAATACGAAGATATTGCCTGATGAAATTATGATAATCTCACCAAAAAAACTAAAAAATGCCCTGCTTGATTCCCACAATGATCACAGGCTTTTCATGAGCTTTGTAATAGCTGCCATGTTGACAGAAAAATCAGTTGTAGATGGGGTCGAATCAGTCGATGTTTCTTACCCTTCATTTCTGCAAGAGATGAAAAGAATTGGTGCAAAATTAAGTTAGTTTTGATTTTACTTCCATTTGGATAAAGTTTGAATGCATAACAAATTAACATAAAGGCAATATATATGACACACAAATGGTATCAATATCCATAAAATGACTGGCAATATCTTGGGCGAGGAACTCACTTTAACTAGTTTTGGTGAGAGCCATGGAAGATGTGTTGGCATGGTTCTAGACGGCTGCCCTTCTGGACTTCCACTATCCGAATCAGATTTACAAATTGAATTAGATAAACGTAAACCGGGACAATCCATAATTACAACCCAGAGAAAGGAAGAAGATAAAGTTGAAATATTATCAGGAATTTTCAATGGTTATACAACTTCAGCTCCCATTTGTGCAATAATATGGAACAAGGATTCAGATTCTAGACCGTACGAAGTGATTAAGAATAGTCCAAGACCTGGTCATGCAGATTATCCATCTTTTATAAAATATGGGGGATTTGCCGATTATAGAGGGAGTGGGAGATTTTCTGGAAGATTAACTGCAACTATGGTCATGGGCGGGGCCATAGCACAGAAGCTCTTGAAGTACTCGTTAGGCATAGAAACTATTGCCTATACTATTCAGATAGGTCAAATTAGTTGCAATTCTTTATCATATGAAGAGGCAAAGCAAAATAGATATACAAATGAGGTTCGATGTCCACGTCCTGAAATTGCTGAAAAAATGAAATCCATTATTATTGATGCGAGGAAAAATGGCGATTCACTGGGAGGAATTGTTGAATGTATATCAGTAGGATTGCCAGTAGGATTGGGAGAACCGATATTCTCCTCCATGGAATCTGACCTCAGTAAAGCATTATTTGGTATTCCATCCGTAAAGGCTATAGAATTTGGATCTGGTTTTTCGGGAACAAAGCTATTAGGTTCTGAAAATAATGATGAGTATGCAATCTCTAAGGACAATAAGATAATAACGAAGACAAACAATTCTGGAGGAATTTTGGGAGGCTTAACTAACGGAATGCCATTAGTAATCAGAATTGGATTCAAACCAGCATCGTCGATTGCAAAAAAACAAAAAACAGTGGATCTAGTTTCAAATTCCGAATGTGAAATTGTTGTTCCTGGTAGGCATGATCCCTGTGTTGTTCCTCGAGCTATACCTGTGGTTGAGTCTTTAGTATCTTTTATTTTGGCTGACCATGCGATTAGATGGGCTCTAATTCCACCGGTGTTAGGCGATAGAAAAAAATGAGCAATGAAAACGAGCTCAAACTAGAAAAATTACGCGATGAGATGCGAATTGTAACTGCAGATATAATAAAGCTTGTGCAAAAAAGGATGAGTATTGCAAGTGAAATTGGAAATATCAAGGATAATCTTATGATGAAAATAGAAGACATTTCTGTTGAACAAGATATTGCACGAAATGTTCACGAATTGGGAACACAAATAGGCTTGAATAATGAGTTTATTGGTAGATTTTTGAATTTATTATTTTTAGAGTCAATAAATATTCAAAAAGCAAAAACCTCAAAAAAAGAAACTAAGTTGGATCATATGGCCATGTTCCTGAAAGCAAAACAACTGGAGTCGGAAGGTAAGAAAATAATTCATTTGGAAGTTGGTGAACCTGATTATCTGCCTCCAGTTAATGTCAAAAATGAATTATTGAAAACCTTCGAGAAAAAAAGAATTCACTACACTCAGACCAATGGAGTTCCTATGCTAAGAAAATTAATAACACAAGAAAGATCAGTAAAGGAAGAAAATGTAATAATTACTCCTGGGGCAAGGTTTGCAGTATTTAGTGCGATGGTTTCTAACATATCAGTTGGGGATGAACTAATCATTTCTGAGCCGGCGTGGCCTGCTTACAGAGATTGTGCAAATTTTATTGGTGTAAAGGTTAAGGCAGTCAGGACTAACGTAGAACAAAAATGGGAGCTCGATTTGGATCAATTAGAGCAGCTGGTTACTTCGAATACTAAAATGATAGTTCTAAATTCTCCGAACAATCCAACAGGAAAAATAATTCGAGAAAGAGAGATTGATGAAATCCTCAAATTGGCTAGAAAAAATGACATATTTGTACTTAGTGACGAAGTATACTCGATGTATTCCTATATCCCGTATAAGAGCATTTTAGACTTTGGATATGATAAGAGTATAATGGTATCTTCATTTTCAAAGAGCCATGCTATGACAGGCTTTAGAGTTGGATATGCAATAAGTTCAAAGGATATAATAGATAGAATATCAAAAATTCAAGCGATAGCGATAACGAGTGTTGCAGAACCAATGCAGTATGCCGCTATTGCAGCGATGAATAGTAACGTTACCAAGAATATAACTTTAATGAAGAAACGGCTAGATTTCATAAAAAGAGAATTAGAAAATCTCCCTTGCGAATTCATTAATCCAGATGGAGGTATGTACTATTTTGTGAGATTCAAGAATAGCATAGATGTCAATAAGATAATATTCAACCTGTTAAACGAAGGGGTCGCAGTAGCTCCTGGAATTGGTTTTGGAGAAACATATTTTGATTTCATAAGAATATCAGCTTGTCAACCAACAAAATTGTTAAATGATGGATTAAAAATACTAAAAAAAGTTACGAATGTGTGATACAATGGTTACATCGGTGGCGATAGTAGGTGTGGGTAAAATGGGTCTCTGGTTCTGCAACTATTTTTCAAAAAAAAATAACTTTAATGTATCATTGTATGATAAGAAAAATATCAAATTAGATTTAAAAAAATATCCCTACAACATTACTGTCTGCAAATCCTTGGAAACGTGTGTTAGAGAAGCGGACATCGTAATTGTATGTGTACCAATTAGGATAACAATTGCCGTCATTAATAAGTGCATACCTATAATGAAAAAAGGTGCTTGTATAGTAGAGATAACATCACTCAAGACCGATATTTTTGATTCTTTGTTGAAAATTCCAGATAATTTGGTACCCCTCTCAATTCATCCAATGTTTGGTCCAGGAGCTAAGCAGCTACGTGATACAAAAATACTGATTATACCGGTCAGGAACGAGAGGAAAGAGCAAAAATTAGTAAAATCTTTATTTAATGAAGCAAAAACAATAGTAATCAAAAGTCCAAAATATCATGATGCATTAATGGCTGTAATTCTCGGAATGGTTTATTACGTTAATTTGTTATTAGGTATCACTTTAAGCAATGAAAATATTACATTATTAAAGAAATTCTCGGGAACTACTTTTTATCTTCAAGCACTGTTATTTGAAAGTATATTAACAGACAATTCGTCACTTATATCATCACTATTGGCAGATAACAAGGAATTATTAAAATATCTAAAAAAATTTAATGAGGAATCAAGTAAATTATTCTCCATGTTAACCAAAAATAGGTTTGAGCTTGAAAAAAGAATTAATAAAATAAAGAAAAATTATACCAACAAAAGAAACATTGCATCGTCATATGAAAAAATGTACTCAATATTAACCGAAATGAACAGCAAGTGAATCAAACTATATTCTTTCAGATACCAGGACATGAAACAAAAGCTCCAATCATTGACTCAAATTTACTATTGCAATGATTGACATAAATCAACTTTTTACACATTTAGAGTAATTTATGATAAAAAAAACTGTTATAGATTTATGCTGCGTAAATAATTCATGCAAAAAGGCAAGATTATACCTGGAATCATTCCTAGGAACGGAAGATGAATGCATAGAAGGATTTCTCAGTTGCAAAATTTGTAAGTCGAAATATCCCATAATTCAAGGTGTTCCGATATTACTGGAAAATTTTCATAAATATGCATGTCAAAGAATTATTACATTTGGTAAGTGGATAGTAAATTCTAAATCATCTCAGATTAGGTCGTTTCTTAAATCAGAAGGAGCAAAAATTCGTGGTCATACATGCAATGATCGCTACGAAGAGAACGGTATTTGGTATAATGTTTATCTGAACACTCATAATGGTTACCCTTCAGATGATAGATTATTGTCTCTATTGAAGAAGCAAATAAAACCTCATCACGTTTACAAGATGTTGACAAACGAGGACCTAAATTTAAGTGGAATTGGATTGGACATTGGTTGTTCTATAGGTTCAAGCACCATTGAATTGTCAAAAAAGCTGTCATATGTCTTTGGAATAGATCTTTCATATTCGTTCATATTAGAAGCAAGAAAAATAATGCACAATAGAAATAGAAGAAACATGGAATTTATTGTAGCAGATGCTACGAATCTTCCGTTTAAATCAAAATTCTTTCATAGTATAGTTGCCTTAAATGTTATTGATAGGTTAGATTTCAACAAATTAATTTGTTCCGTAAATAATTCTATCAAAAAGAATGGAAAATTGATTCTAATTGATCCTTACCATTTTGTTGACTATAATGGTAAAGGTAAATTTGATTCGAGTCAAATCAGGAAAAGATTAGAAAAATTTGGATACAAAATAAATAATGAAGAGTCATATATCCCATGGATAATGAAAATAAATGAGAGGTCTTATCTCTTTTACTTTGTGGATTTTATAGAAGCAAAGAAAAAATGATTAAAATTCTTTTGCAAATAATCAATATAAATTTTTAAGTAATTCAAGGTAACAGTACCAACGACTTATCAGACTCCGATTCAAACAGTTCTAAACTCTCTTATTCTTGTTTCTTAGTGGATTTGCAATAGCGTCCAGTGTATTTCCAATCAAGAAAAATGCCAGACCTGTTAATGCAATCATAAGTCCAGGAGGAACAATCCACCACCAGATACCCCGTGAGGCGGCATCTGCGGTGTTTGCATCGTGGAGTATTTGTCCCCAAGTAGGTAATGATGGATCTCCTAGACCAATAAAACTCAATGCAGCTTCAGTAAGTATAGCTGCAGGCACAGCGATTGCTATGCTTGCAAATGTCAGTGGAAGTAGTTGTGGAATTATGTGTTTGAAAATTACCCTTAAATCTGACTGCCCCATTAGTTTAGCTGCCTCCACATACTGAAAGTTGCGCGTCTGTAATGCAATACTTCTAATTACTTTTGCAGTTCCCATCCAGCTAAAAATTAGTAAAAATCCAATTATTAAAAAGATGTTACGCCCATAAGTAATCGACAGAAGAATAAGAAGAGGCAACGTTGGCAACGCATAAAATATATCATTGACTCGCATCATTGTTTCATCAGTTCTCTTTCCTCTATATCCAGCTACTACACCATAAATAAGTCCAATAGCTATTGAAAATATTGAAACTGTTAGTCCTATGAATAATGCTATAGGGGTTCCCCATATGATCCCAACAGCAAGATCTCTTCTCAAGTCATCAGTTCCCATGATACCAAATACTTTACCTCCAAGAATTAAGCCAGCATCTTCCACGCTACTGTAATTATCAAATAAAAAAAACTTTTCTGATATTTGATACACTCCTTTAAGGACATTTGGTTTATTGGTATCTGAAAATATTACCACTTGCGGTTCCAGACCAGATATTGAATAATTAAACAAGCTTTGGTATTGATTCAAAGCCTCTTTGACATTTTCGTTTGTAGAAAAGATCCTGTCTGAGAAAGTAGTGTTCTTGTTACTCGCTGGAGGTAATGACGAATAATAAACAGTAAAAGTATTGTTGTCAGGTCTCTTAATGTCAATTTGCAAAACGGGAGGTATATCACCATATTTAGCAGAGTAAAGAAACATAATGTCATCAGGAAAGCTATCGGCTTGCATATTGACTTCAAATCTATAGTTATCTACTCTAATCCCTTCTGATAGTTCTGAAATAACTTTTGCGTCGTTCCTATCTAACGATAAATGCTCAAATTCTTTGGGTCCAAAAAAATTGGTCCAGGAAGGTGCGGCTGTTTTTGGATTATTAATCCAATATTCTGGATCATTCCACCGAAAATAGGATTCAATTGGTATGATTAATGGGGCGACTGCACTCAATAACAATAGAAAACCAATTATTGATACTCCAATAATACCACGACGAGATCTTAATAAACCTAAGAGTAATTTTTTTTGCAATAAATTAGTTACCTTTCACCCTAGGGTCCAACAGAGTATAAGAAATGTCAGTAATGAATATTGTTACCAAAAAAATTATCGTAGAAACAAAAGTGAGACCAATTATAATTGGGACATCAAGCACACCTATTGCATCATAATAGAGTTTTCCCATGCCCGGCCAATCAAAAACGGCCTCTGTAATTATTGCCCCTCCAAAAGAAGCCGCCAAAGCCAGCCCTACAGCAGTAGCTATTGGTGGTCCAGCGTTTCTAAGCGCATGTGAATATAAAATTCTTCGTCTGGAAATCCCCATCGTTCTTTTTGCATGGATAAAATCTTCATTCAAGATGTTTATCAAGAAATATCTCACAATATACGCCCACGCACCAAATGAAACAATAATCAGTGTAATTAGTGGCAAGGCCATATGATATAGCAGATCAAGAACATAAGTAGGGTCAGAAGGCGAAGACAGTGGTGTTGCCCGAGCTGGGAATATATGTAATGTGTATGCAAAGAGTATGATCATTAGCATTGCTACCCACCATGATGGAAAGCTGTTACTAAATATTGCAAAAATTGAATTGGATTTATCCCACCACGATCCTTCTTTACCTGCGACATATGTACCCAGAATAATACCAATAACAGTAACGCATATAATTGCTGTAGTAAACAACAATATAGTTTTTGGGACTTTTTCGAATATTATATCCTTTACATTAGATGAACCATAATCTGTTGTAAAAAATTGAGATTTTCCCAAATCCAAGGTCATTACACTAATAACTCTGTGAATTAATATTGAGGGATTCAACGAATCTTGATCCAAACCAGCGGTTTTAGATCTAAACTGGATTTGGTTATTTATGTAGGATGATCTTTCATCTGAATTTTCAAATTTAAGTGTTCCTTGATTTACTTCATCTATCACCTGATTGCGTATAGCCTCTTTCTGTAGTTTATCGAAAGTTGAACCTAGTAGAATCACGGTTATAAACAGAATTGCGAACAAAACCAAAAACATATTAAATGAACGAAATAGTAAGGTTCTTCCTAGGCCCAAATGCTTTTACTTTATTATATTATCAACTTATCTTAATAAATGCATCATCTTCAATCATTTTATCTGCTGAGCATGATTAGCAGATCTACTTCTTTGCATTCCAATCAAAATAGGTTAAATCTATTAAGTTAGTCTTTGACGGTAGGATTTGGCACACTTATAAAAATACCACTATAGATATCAGGCCTTAGAGCATAGTTGCTCTTTACAAACAATTCAAATTCATTTGGTCCAATAGACATTGCTCTAGTAGAGCTACCATTAATCGGAATCATGAAATTGCCTTTATCATCGATCCATTTACCCTCTCCTTGTGTTATGAGATGATTATCCTTATCAAAAATAAAATATGTTAATGTTGCATTACTGTCATAGTTACCACCAATAGTGACGTTACCTGAAATAGTTAGTGGCAAGCCCCTTGTAACTATTTTTGGTTGTTGAACCTTTTCAAATTTGGCTAATTTTGCAGTTTCAAAATTAGACCAATATCCTTTTACAAATGGATAAGAACTATCTCTAAATGCCTCGAGGGATATTACTCTCCCTGTTGGATTATAGTTCTTAATTTCATACGGTCCATTACCAATTATTGCGTGGTTATGTTCTGTTATCCATTTTATACTTGCATCATATCTCTTTATAGCCTCATCAACAGTAACTATACCCTTTAATGGGGCAGGTACGAACCGCTCTGTTTTCATTTTTTCCAGTTCTTGTTTAATAGCCTGTGCATGACTTGGTATTATCAAAGATAACCAATCAATGTTCTTGACAGTTGCTTCTGATCGTGAATACGCAAAGTTTCCGTTTTTTACCAACCTCTCTATTGCAGCATTAATTTCCCAAGGAGATGTTGCCCAAACTGAAGCAAAATCAGCAATTTCCTTCTTATCAAAATGCCAATAGTCAACGAATGATATAACATTACTCTCATTTAGAAACTTAGTGCCACGAAGATATTTTAGTAAAATTTGGGCTTGTGTGGCGTACTCCGGGTCATATGTAAGATCAGTTGAATTAATCTTGGATGACCACTCATATAGAAAGTAAAAAGGATAAAGTAGATCAGCCTTGTTCATAGGTTGACCATTTTGCCAGTTTGAATATACTATATGAAGGGTAACCTTACTTTTGGATGTATTCTTTCCAACCTCCTCCCATTTTTGGTTATGCGGATTCCATGTTAGAGCGTCATTATCCACCGCGAGTCTTTTTTCTGGTCCCATAGTAGTAATATTCGTCCATTCATTTCTCAAAGGAATCACTTCGCCATTATATGGATTTCTAGATGTAGAGGGATCAGAGACTAATGAAAGAATATTTGTACAGTAGATATCATTACAACCAGCTACGCTATTCCATGCCCCCTGATAAATTTGATTGACACCAACGTTTATAGTACTTGTATTTTTCGTTGATCTTGCATTTATGAGGGACTTACTGGTAGAAATACCTGCGCCAAAGTCATTTATTAGTCCTTTAAGTGAAGAGGATGCCGCATATGGATCAATATTTTGAGCTACAAAAAGTCTTACAGATTCTTGTATTCCTAAAGTTAGTGCCTGTCGTAATAATTCATTTCGTTCCTCTTCTGAGGTAAAATTAGAAAATGCTATACTTTGTGTAATGCTATCTAGAGAAGAATTTTGATAGTTCCAAAAGGACGGATTTGCCCATCCAGGCATTTTACCAAAATATGGTGCGTACATTTGAGCTGCCGTGGTAGGATTGTACCTGACAAATTCAGAGGTTCCTCCGAAGGCTTCGGTATAGACTTGCCAACTTAACTCCTGTGGATCTTTGCCATAGACTATGAGGTTCGCTTTATTTAAATCACCATAGTCTCTTTGTACGGTAAAGCCAATATTTTCAAGTTGATTTGCAAGAGTTTCACCCATAGACTTTCTTGGTAAATCATCGCTTCTTATCATAATTTTGATTGAGATGGGTGTTCCTTTGTATGTCCATTTACCGTCTAGCTTTGTCGCACCATTTGAAATCAATGTTTTTTCTATTATATCTTTTGCGAGAGTTGGATTATATTTGAAATTGTAAGACTCTAGAACTGGAATAAGAGTTTCATATTCAGGTGAGGAGATTCCAAACGGGTCTATCTGAACACTTCCATAGCCATTTAGAATCTCATCTACGATAAATTCACGATTTATCAAGTAATTTACTGCGAAACGGATTTCTTTGAATTGGAATGGATTTAAAATGTTTGGATTCTTTGATGGTGCGGGATTTAACAGGAAGGCGAATGAACCCGCATTTTTTTCATATATTTTTACATTAGGGTCGTTTGAAATAGATGCTACTGTTTCTAGAGGTATTCTAAAGTAGTATGTGTCAAGATTTCCTGCTTGAATATCATGCAGAGCTCTATTTCCGTCCAGATATTGAATGAATCTTATGTTATCGGTATATGCACCCTTTTGACTTGATTCGAGTGCATTCATAGTAGTAAATGAAGAAACGGATACTAATAATATCAGGGCTAAAACGAGTGCGACCTTGGATATTACTGTCAATTGTTTTGTGGTATAGGTAAGAGATTTATGAATTTTCTCAATTGAGCGGGTTGTTCCTAAAACAAAATAATATAGCCCTATGCTAACTTGTTCTATGGCATCTAGAGCTTCAAGATATAAGAAACAACTCTCTTTATTATTAGCCAATGAAGTAATCTCAGAAGATCTTTATCGTCATTTTATTAATAGGGGCCTAAATGTTATATTACCTTCAAATGACTTTGGTCTCGACTACTTGGGTGAAATCTTACCCGAGATAATTATCGGTGCTTCTTCTGGCTATATCAGTAAGATGAAGGTGCCGTATCAAGCAACAAGTTATGTTGCAGCAAGAACAAATCAAAGTGGTAGAGGAGTTTACATTTACAAGATTAATCATAAACCTGGTGGTGGCGTTGTATCTCTAACTGGTGGTACTAGAAAATTAGGAGATAGTGTATTTGCGTCAACTCACAGAATCTTGATGGGTTCAAAAGCAATGATGATAAGTGCGGACAATCTAGTCGTCAATAGAGAACAAATTTGGAATTGGCAATTTTTTGGAAATGCTATAAGAGAAACAGCTCCAGGAGTCTACGAGGATCTCATAAAGCTAAGAGAAAAAGTAGTTGCAAATTCGATGTTTCGTCAAATTGTTGTAGCGAGATCTGATAAAACATTTCGAAGACTCAAGCTTGCCGATCTCTACCAGAAAAAACAAATAAAAATTCTTGATCCCAAAAATGAAATCAATGTGATCTTTTTGACAAATGAATCAGGACATGATTACGCCTCAAAGTTAATTCCTGAATCACATCTAGTTGATTATATTGTAACGGGAATAAACTTTGATATGTATTCAGCGATGAACCAAGTTAGACGGCAATATGACATAGATGTTATCCTGAACGACGGAGGACGTATTATGTCCAACTCTGTGCGCGATCTGGGTATACTAGGTGAGGAGAGAGTTACGCTTGAACCCTATCCAGGAGATAGGTTCATTCCTCGTAGCGACAGAATTGATCCAAAATCCGTACTTGGAACAGAAGGAGATGGAATTGATGGAGGAGAGATTAAGAATGGAATTAGGATACACTCGACAAAAATCGGCAATGAGATTGCCAATGTCTATCTATACCCACTAAATGACGAATTGTGCACTTAGTCGAAAATACGAGTTGTCAAAATAAACTACTTGCAAAGCTAGATACAATATAATATCAAAAATTCAAATTTGGATCCAAGCCATTCATATTTACTTGTTACATCCAATGGATTATAGAGTTTTCTTATGTTTGTGTGAAACCTTTTTTTTCAGAGCATCGGTCATTTCATCAAAAAGCTTTGCCAAGTCCCAACCAATGTTGGTATAAGAAATGTTACCATGGGAGGATAAAATATGTACATCAATTTCATATCTCTTCCTGGCGCCTTGGACGCTTCTTAATTTTATATGGCAGCGCGCTTCCTCTATATCAGGGTGAATTTTTCTCAGGAATCTGGTGATATTTGTAAATTTAGACTTAGCCAGCTCTGCGTCGAATGGTTCGTCGGGTAGACCGACGATAAACATTGGAATATCTTCCTCCATCTTTTCCCCCAACAAAGCAACTATGTCTCTGTAAGTAATAATTCCCTGAATTTCATCCCATACTCTAATTATGCAATAAGTAGAACCTGCATTTATCATCCTGTCGCAGACCACTTGTAGACTTTCATCGACGTTAGCGGTTATTACATCGTCATTCGCCAACCCCGAAACTTCAAAGGAAAGCCTATCGTCAGTGTTGTCGATGCCTACTGATTTTTTTCCTATTCTCTCAGAAGGTAACATTACTTTCATGATGTCAGAGGACGTTATAATACCAACTAGGCGACCGTTATCGACTACAGGCAGATGATCAATTCTCCTCCTTTTCATTATGGACCTAGCAGTAGATACAGTCTTATGACAATCGATGACTATCGGATCACTGGTCATTATGTTTGATGCGATGATTCGCAGTTTATTTTCTACCAAGTGTTTACTAATCAATTCAACAATTCGCTTAGCTGAAACTTGGCCTTCTATCTTACCATTGTGAACTACAGGTAAGGTTCTCATCCTGTAATGACTCATTATACGTGCAGCTTCGCCGGTTACACTGTCCCTATTCAATTCGGGAATGATTTTTCCAACTAATGATGGCTTTGTGGTTTTGATGTCTTTGATTCCTATAATATCCCTAATAGTCAACGCTGCTATTTTTCCCGACAACTCAATGAATATGTCATAGGAATTAGTTTCAACAAGGTTGCTGATTATTTTTGATAGGGTTTCATTCTTGGATATCATATTTGGAGGATCCATTAGATCTCTAACACGTACACCGCGAATTGCATTGAGATGACCATAAATTCTATTTACTGTCAATTTCTAGGAGTATATTTTCAAGCACATTAAAGGTTTTATGCAACTGGTGCGGCATTATGCAGTACAACCTCTCAATTAGTTATTATATTATTATATGAAAGAATAATTATGACTGCAAATATTGCGATTAATGGCTTTGGTAGAATAGGCAGGTGCTTCCTTAGAGCTGCTCTAAAAGATAAGGAGTTTCAGGGGTTGGCAAGGATAGTAGCAATAAACGATCTGACTGATGCCAAGACACTCGCACATCTATTCAAATATGATTCGACATTTGGAAAATATGAAGGCGACATAGTGACTAATAAAGATGAAATTGCCATAGATGGGAATAAAGTGAAAGTATTATCTGTAAAAGATCCTTCTGAACTACCCTGGAAAGATTTGGATATTGATCTTGTTGTTGAATCTACAGGAAAATTTAACGATGCCAAGACAGCTATTAAACATATAAGCGCCGGAGCCAGCAAAGTAATAATTTCAGCTCCTGCTACCAATCCTGATGCCACCATATTAATGGGAATAAACGATAAAACGTATGATGATGATAAACACAAGATAATTTCAATGGCTTCCTGTACGACTAATTGTCTTGCGCCGGTACTAAAGACAATTAATGATAATTTTGGCATAGAAAGTGGATATATGACCACATGCCATGCATATACTAACGATCAAAGAATTTTGGATCTGCCACACAAAGATCTTAGAAGAGCACGAGCCGCCATGATGTCTATAATACCGACTACAACTGGCGCTGCAAAGGCAATTGGTTCTGTTATACCTGAACTAAATGGTAAAATGGATGGTATGGCGTTAAGGGTTCCAGTAAGTAATGGTTCGATAGTGGACATAGTCCTAACATTAAAACATAATGTTACTAAAGATGAGGTCAATAAAGTGTTGAAAGATTCATCAAATGGTAAAATGAAAGGTATCATGGCATACACGGAAGATCCCATAGTATCTTCAGACATTATTGGTGAATCAGATTCTTCGATTGTAGATGGCCTTAGCACCATGGTACTAGGAGGAAAGAGCAACTTGGTTAAAGTGATGTCATGGTATGACAATGAATGGAGCTTTGCTTGCAGATTAGTAGATTTAGTGAAATTTGTCGTGAGAAAGATGCAACCTAATTAAGTCGAAGTAAAATGGCTTACTAATATAAAATAGTCCGATTGGAAAAATGAAATTATTTAACAACCAAGACAGGACAATGAGCATATGTTACTACTCCCGAAGCAATACTTCCTAGTAACATTCTTTTTAATCCTGACATGCCTTTAGACCCAATAACAATCAAGCCCATTTTCTTTTCTTCTGCGTATTCCACGATAGCCTTTACTACAGAAGTACTGCTAATGACAACATCTGTCCTAACGCTTATATTAGTTTCAGAGGCCTTTTGTTTCACTGCATCAACATATTTCTGTCCTCCTTCCATAGCGCTCATCACAGTTCCTTTTAGAGGACCTGGTAATCTTGCTGTATCAACGTCTTCCAAATAGTCATATCTTATATCAGAAGGGATTACATACAAGGCAGTCAGTTCTGCTTGATGTTTTTTCGCAAGATCTATTGCCTGATTTCCTGCATTTAAAGAAGCTTTGGAACCATCCACTGCAATTAAGATCTTCTTGATTGTCCTATTTTCCTTGCTCAATAAACATGTACTGCATTTATTATTATATAGGCCTTTAGTACAAGTAATTGAGTCTCATAGAACAGCATACTAAAGAAAAGAATGAATGGGTAACGTTAAGAACTGGTGATGCTGAAATGATTAGTAAAAGTTCTATTTATAAAACAAAAGTTCCTTTCTACAAAAACATATTAATTATTATGTACAATAATGCAATAAACTACCATGTTTTCAGCAGTAACAGTGGTTTGAAGACCGCTAAAGCACTTGTGGACGCGCTTTAGTATTCTAAATAGATTTTAAGATACTAATTTAAAAGATGGGGCAAAATAAAAGAACAAGTCTGGTCTGGGCGCGTCGGGAACCAAATTGTTAACAATTCGGATCCAAAGTGAATTGAATCATCTTTTCATGAAATTGCTAGACTGTTGTGTCCTACGTAAAAAAACTTTGGAACAGTACCAATAAGTTGACTTTGCATGGATGTCGGATATGTTGTGATCAGCTCATGCGCCTTACTTGAAAATAATCCTTGTAAAGGATTAAAACATCTTCTTAATCTTCAACTATCATTTATGCTTAATTTTTTCGTATTATTATCACGGATGACTATAAATTTACTTTACTAAATCTGTTATAGAGGTCTTGCTTTCTTTCCTTTTGATTTCGAGCTAAATCTATTCTCTAGCTCTATTTGGGTGATTTATTTTCTGCATATTTACATTACAAATGATAATTTTTCCATATCAAATTCTGTCAATTATAGAACTAGGAATTGATATTTTTCTACCGACAACATTAACAATTTCACTCCATACTACGTCCTTAACTCCTTCCATTGCCTTTATTTTTTCAAGGAGATCAAGGATTGAACCATTATCTTTAACAATTGCTTCTACCCTCAAATCAATTGTATGTTCTCCTATGCTCTTACCGATGTATGTTACTTCATCAAAATCGAGCATTTTATTTGCAATGGCATTTACCATTCCATCCCTTACGGAAATAAAAAAGTCAACACGCTTCCAGCCAAATTTCTCTATATCCAATACATAATGCATCTTTAAAAATTTGCTTTCTAACCGTTTACGTCTTCTTCTAACAGTAGTAATTGGTATTCCTAATTTTGCTGATAAACTTTTGCTGGATTTTAAATCACCATTTGGCGATAGTAAAATCTTTAATAATTTTCTATCCAAATCTGATATGGTAGTTGCTTTATTATCTACCTGCATAGACACATTAGAGAATGAATTCCAATAATATAATTATTACTTGATAATATTTTGTAATTAATTTAAAATTAACGATAATTATTCGAAAACCGCAGAGATAATACTTAAATTAAATTTGATTTATACTCCAAATAATATAAGCTTATTCGCAGACGAAATAAATTGATTAAATTATCATAATTATTGGTTTTAAGGGTCGTAAATATTTGCATGGCGGTTTATTTGTAGTGCTATCATAAATTCTTCGGATTATAGTCACTTATAATTGAATCATCATAGTAATTATAAGTTTAAACACAAACAACTGGTGGGAAATTGATTGTTTCTTGTTCATCCAATCAAATTAACGTCCATCAGTTGTTAATTTTTACTTTCTTATAGATGTTGATTACTTTAAAAATATTTTGTTTACTTGGGAGGTAACATCAGTAGGAAGTCTTAGGATTCGTTTCATTCATCCAACAATCAAAACACACACTTCCTTGAGTCCATATAGGTTTTTCTTAGCCGTGGTAAGGATTGTCTTTGCTTGTCTTTCTAATATACCGGCCTTTTCTAATTCTTTTAACCTACGAGCTATGGGTTGCTACTAAAGCCCTTCAGTAATCGCCTTCTTGTTCATAATGGTACCCTGTCCTCTCAGGTGTAGGATTAAATAGAATTTACTAATAGTAACATAGGTATAATGGAAGTATAGACAGACATTTGTGGTTCTTGCTGAAGAGAAAAGGAAATATTGTCGAGATAATTGAGGATTCATTGAATTATTATAACCGGCAGGTCCCGAAATGCATGATGGTGTGAGTGAAGTGGACCTACCAGCGTGCGAAATGTCTAGACCATCTATGGATATGTATAGAAGGTGAGATCATTACATGTCAATAAATCCAGCCCCTCCTACTGGAATACCCGTATTGGTGACAAAGCATATGTTAGAAAGTAAATAAGATTTCAGGATCTAATTTAAGCAATACTTAAGAACTGGTGGGCCAAAAATATTATGACTATGCATAAGAACAAAATATACTTCTGTGTAACTTCTGTTCTTTTTACACTGCTATTAGCGACCAGTTCAACCATTTTGACGACAGAAACAGTATCGGGTCAGATGATGGGCAATCCCAATATGATGAATAAGGGGAAAATGGCTATGGGGTCAGGTCTGAACTATACGAAAGGTGAAAACATAACAGGGTCAATCGACTTTATGTCGGCTATTGCAAAGGCAATCGCCTCACAGATAAAAACCAGTTTGAGTGACGCCTCAAGCGCAGCAGAGAAAAGTATTGGGAATAACTCTCATGCTGTAGCCGCTCATGTTAGTGATGAAAATGGATACCTTGTTTACGTTGTGGCAATAGTAGATTCCAATGGCAAAGTACACAAATTAATAATTGATCCATCGAACGGGAAAATTCTGCTTTCGCGAGAATTATCTGGATTTGAAGCGCTTATGATGTTGCATCAAGGAATGAATAGCGGAGGTCACGGTATGTCCATGATGGGACCTAATTTCGACTATGGCCGTCCAATGATGATGAGTCCAGGTTCGAACTTTGGTCGTTGAATGATTTGTTGAGCATAAATTAACAACTAGATTAGCTCCAAACCAACACAGAACTACGCTTCATCATGGTGGGTTCTTGAGAAATTTCTGAACTATATATGCATAATCGCAAAGGTCGTAATTGTCTGCTATATTTTGCCTGATGAGAGGAGCATGACAAGACCAGCATACACAAATCCTCCCGCCAGGTTGATGCAGTTTGCAGTGAAATGCACCGCATGTTTCTAACTATTCAATCTGATAACCTCTCAAATTTTTTATCTAGTATGTGCTAGCAATAATAAAATATTGTGAGATATTATTATAGATAGATGAGTCTAGATTCAGTACTGGTATCAGTCATAATGAGCAAGGGGGTAAAAACGGAAGTCGAAGAGCAAGACATAGGAGCAATATTAAGGCTCATGGATGGTAATGATATAGGATCTGTTGTCATAGTGAAAAGACAAGACAAGGAGCAAATACCCGTAGGGATAATTACTGAGAGAGATATCGTGCGAACTTTGGGTAGAAAGGCCGGTGACCTCAAGGAACCATTAACTACTTTTATGAGCAAGCCAATAATCACTATACAGTCTAATAGTTCTGCTAGGGAGGCTATGCAACTGATGGACTCAAATCACATAAGAAGAATCGTGGTAGTTGACCCAAGCGGTAGAATGGTCGGAATTTTAACAGAAAAAGATATTTTTAGAGAAGTCCTAAAAAAATCTGGACTTATAGACGACTTCACAAAATATGGTTAATTTGTTATTGGTGAGATTGTCTAAGACTTATAATCCTCAAGGGACAATAGCGTGACAATTTCTCTCAGGTCACTCTTTTCTTGTTTTGTAATCAAGCAATAGAACAGCTACAAGCTGCCAATATTTTTTGGAATGATTTTCACCGTTTTCATCTTACGGGCAATATGTTTCCTTGTACATATTTACTAATTATAGTATCAATAGTACTTGGCTTCGGTGGGAACCATGTGAAATTCTACGCGAGTCCAGTTGGAGCAGCTGGTATGATGAGCCAAATATGAACACTATTTTAGACCGATTGGAGAGGTTCTAAAGAAGCCCGAATGATGTCGGATGTCCTCATATCGCTTCCTCGTCTTTTTTCTTGGTCACGAAATCTATCGCGCCTACTACATCTGAAATGAATATCTTACCGCCTAGATTCGGATCTCCTCCAAATCTTTGAAGGATCTCTTGTGTTAGCTCTTCCACCATGTCGTCCCTGACTATCACTTCTACTTTTGTTCTTGGTATGAATTCTGGTGTTGCAGTTCTGGTACCCCTTTCAACTGCAACAGGCAGAGGTTTCACCTTGCCTCTTCCCTCAATCTGAGTTGCGCTCATTCCTCCTATTTGCATGTCCTTGAGCACATCATCAATCTCGCTCAGCCACCTGTGCGGGATTATTATTTCGAGTCTTTTTAGTGCCATACATACAAATGAGTAACAGTTGTAATTAAAGACTAGTAAGCCCCAGTTTTAGGCATGAGTATTCACGATATGTCAAACAACGATTCCTTTATTCGGCGTTTTTGGAGCACTCCAGTCAGGTACGGCAGATTCGGAATCGGAGGCGTTATTAGATAAAATTTGGCTAGAATTGAATAATGCCATCAGTGACAGATTGAAAATATTAGTTTTTCAAAAGATCAACGTAATGGCAAGCAATAAACTACAAGTGCTCTCCTAGTGGTGCTATCGCTCCAGCTATCATCAAGCTTACAACAGTCGCAAGTAATACATATTTAATATCTTCCCTGTCACGAATCAGTACCTCTAGTAGTTTCACTATTGGAGACAGTATGTAGGATAGGTAGAGTCAAGTGGTGTAGAAAAACAATTAGAACAAGGATTGGGCACCTAGAAAAAAGTACTATTATTTTCTTCAAATCTAGGTAGTATTTAGGGAAGGACAGTTACCTTTCCTACCATGGTTGGATGCACCCTGCAAAAGTACGAAAATTCCCCAGGATTCATAAATTTATGCGAATATGTCTTAGATGGCATTATAAGCGCTGTTAAGCCTGAATCAAATAATTCTCCTGCGCTGATAGTGTTAGGAACACCAGAAGTGACAGTATGCATAGTATTGTCGATGTTATTCCATTTAACTGTATTTCCAACTTGAATGCTAATCGGATTTGGTGAGTACGATTGATTGCCAAGTGTAGCTGCTCCCTTCATTATGAGGACCTCGTTTGTCCTTGTATTATTAGAACTGGACACTTTAGAAGAGCGCTCTTGATGTTCCGTTTCACTTGTCACTCCATGATCGTTACTACTAGGATGAATGGACAAAGTAGTTACAGTTGCATTTGGATTTGCCTTCTGGAACGCCCTTGTCAAATTCTCCTGCCAGTCCACCATGTTTATTGTTTTTGTAATAGCTATATCCTTCCCATCTATCGCATTTACAGGGGAGTTTGTCACATTGAAGTATCCCATTGCTCCCCTCTCTTCTGGAATGCCATGGGAATGGAATACATATTTACCTGACCAAGGCCATTTGGCCTCCAGTATAGCTGCGTTCCCTGATCCTAATTCCCACGACTGTATTTTCAATGGAGGGTTCTGCCAGATACCTGAAGGATACGCTTTAAACAAAGTTCCATGGATATGCATACCGAATGAAGGAGAAAGTCCCAAGTTTATGAAGTAAATTCTAATAGTCTCGTTCGCTCTTGCAGGAAGGGGGCTCTTCATATAACCTTCAGCATAGCCGTTGAACATGTAATATTCTGGTATTGGATTTAGTTGATTTTGAGTATCATATTCTCCACTGACAATGACATATTCTCTTGCTGGAGGCAAAGGACTTTTTGGATATACAATGAATGCACCGTACAGACCCATTCTTACGTGCTGCATTACTGGCGATACATGACAGTGATACATCAGTGCTCCCGCTGGAGTGGCAATGAAATCATAAGTGTATGTTCCATTTGCTACCACCTGCTCAAAGACACCATCTTGTGTGCTCGGATGGTCTCCATGAAAATGTACTGTATGCGGCAGTGGCGTTTTGTTAATAAAATGAACTATCACTCTATCACCTTCCGTAGCAGTCAACGTCGGCCCAGGAATGGTGCCATTGTATGTCCAAGCATCGACACGAAGATTTGGAGCTATTTCTAATGTTGTCTCCTCTGCCACTAGAGTGTATTCATGGGTCTTTGCTTGTGGCCCAAGATTTTGCACTTTAGCTCCGACGCTATTATCATTATCAAGACCCGTAGCTGATATGACTAAAATGATTCCGGCTAGCAGGATAGATAAAATAATTGTGGATAATGACATGGACAGAGTACTCTCCTGATATAGATTCTCACAAATGTCTTATAAGTTATGTAGCATTAGGGCCGCATCCAATCCAGTTATGATACTATTTGGATGTCGATTCATAGAATTAGTTAGAAACAATCGAACAGAAGAAGAGAAAATTTGGTATGGACTTTTTTTAGTTCTTAAACTGCATTATGATTCTATATAAAAAAATTAGGCGTGTTTGACCACTTGTCCGCTCTCTTTTCAAACCTTCATCACTAATATCGCCTAGCCTCTCTTTCTTCTTTTTATTTCTGATTCTTGCCTGTCTAGAATCAATGCTCAAGACAACCTTCCTAGCAATATCAAAAGGGTTGTCAATTCCTTGCATCGACATGGCCAACCTTGTTTTGGTCTTTTGGTTTGCTGACAATTTTGAATAATATTACAAGTTTTCGTAAGTAATAATTGCAAAATAAAAAATAAAGTGATGAGATATGCGATGTAATGACGATTGAGCTACTCCTTTGACAGTAATTACAATTTAATCCTATTGTAAAATATTCTCTTTACAACTTCTGCAGTGAATACGTATGAGAGCACAATTAACATAATTGCAATCAAGTATGTGATCAAAAGTGGCTCAAGTTCAAATAATTGCCCCAACGGAGTCATAGGTAGGACGAGAGTTAAAATCACTACAGCCAGAATTGCTAGTAGTAAATATTTTCGTGGTCTGCTTTTAAATAACGGTCTTTTCGTTCTAATCATCAATACTATTATTGAGGCTGAAACAATAGATTCAGTAAACCATGTTGTTCTGAACGCTTCTGTATTGGCGTGTAGTAAAAATATAAGAACGGCAAAGGTCATATAATCAAATACCGTACTTAAAAGTCCAAAAACTAGCATAAACTTTGAAATAAATTTTAGATCCCATCGTCTAGGTTTTTCCACCGTCTCTGGATCTACGTTATCAGTAGCTATCGTCATTTCAGGAATGTCTGTTAGCAGATTCATGAGTAGAATCTGTTTTGGGAGTAACGGAAGGAACGGCAAAAACAAAGAGGCCCCAGCCATACTGAACATATTGCCAAAATTGGCGCTTGTAGCCATGAAGACATATTTCAGTGTATTCGCAAAGGTCCTTCGTCCTTCTTGAACTCCCTTCACCAAGACATCCAAGTTCTTCTCAAGCAGAACAAAATCGGCAGTTTCTTTTAATACTTCGGCAGCTGTATCGACTGAGATACCTGCGTCAGAGGCATGTAATGCTGACGCGTCGTTAATTCCATCTCCCATATAGCCTACTACATTTGCAGCTCTTCGTCTCAGGGCCAAAATTATCTGTTCTTTCTGATTTGGTGCAATTTCAGCAAAAATATCAATATCCGTAGCCTGTTTTACCATTGCTTCAACACTAATATGATTAAGTTCGGATCCTGTAAGGATGCGGGGGGTCGACAGTCCAACGCATTGTCCAACGTAGGCAGCGACATACTTATTGTCCCCAGTAATCAGCTTTAGAGAGATCCCAAGCTTCTTAAGTGCTTTTACAGATTCTATGACGTCGGGCTTGACGGGATCAAAAAAGACAAGGAACCCTGCAAAGGTCATATCAACTTCGTCATCCTTGCTCATTGAGCTGCAAGTGGAACCCATTAATTTATAAGATATGCCCAAAACACGGAAGCCTTTCTTGCCAAGTTCCTCGTATTTATCTTGGATTACTTCCTCTACATTTGATATTTTTAATATCTCTCCTGTTGCAGCTTCTGCATTCGAACAAATAGATACCACACTCTGTAAAGCACCTTTCGTTACTATTATACGTGAGTTATTTCTGGAAACAAATATGCTCAATCTCTTTCGGATGAAGTCATATGGAACTTCACCTAATTTTAGATAAGCCGATATATCAAACTGATGAAAGTCTTTAATAGCTTTATCTATAGGGTTTACAAATCCTGTCTCATAGAATGCATTAAGGTAAGCGTAGAGGAGGACCTTCTCGCTATGATTTCCCTGGACATCTATTGCTGAATGCAATTTTACCTCCCCAACTGTCAACGTCCCAGTCTTATCTGAGCAAAGAATGTTCATACTACCGAGATTTTCTATTGATGCGAGCCGCTTCACAATAACCTTCTCTGCAGCCATACGTTTGGCTCCATGAGCAAGGTTTACGCTTATTATCGCCGGGAGAAGTTGTGGTGTCATTCCGATCGCCAATGCTAATGAGAAAAGAAATGAATCCAATACGGGGCGATGAAAATAGATGTTAATTACTAGTGTAGAAATGACTAACATCAGTGTAATTTCTAAAAGGAAGTAACCAAATCTTCTTACACCATGTTCAAATTCTGTCTCAGGAGCTCTATGCTTGAGACTTTCGGAGATATTTCCCAATTCCGTTTCCGCCCCCGTTCTTGTTATTATCGCCTTAACGGTTCCACTAACAATAAACGTTCCCTTAAAAAGACAATTGTCTCGTTCTCTTAATGGTGTTTCTTTTGGCAATGTATGAACAAATTTTTCTGATGGATAGCTTTCACCAGTTAGTGTTGCTTCGTTCACAAATAAATCCTCGCTTTCCATTATTAGACAGTCAGCAGGGACGCTTTCTCCAGATTTAAGCACAACTAAATCACCTGGAACCACATCCTCAGAAATTACCTTCTGTAATATCCCATCCCTAATTACTTTGCATTTTGGCTGCACAATTGATAACAATTTGTTAACGGCATCACTGGCTCGTTTTTCCTGCCAGAAACCAAGAAATCCACTTATAACCACTATTATGATAATAATTAATGCATCTTCCTTCTCACCAAGAAAGAATGATAATACAGCAGTAAAGATGAATATGACTATGATTGGAGTTTTAAATTGAGAAATCAAAACAGAGAGTGAGTCCTTTTTCTTGTCAGTTCTTACTAGGTTTTTACCACATGTTGTTAACCTTTCTTTTGCTTGCGAAGAGGTTAAGCCGCCTACTTGGTTTGAACTGAGCCTTCGAACCAGCTCTGTTGGGGAAACATTCCAAAACTCCTTTTCTTGATATATATCTGTCATAGTATCACTGCCAAATCTCTAATAATTTTTGGATCATTCTTATCTGCATAACATTCTGTGTACACACAATATAACCATTAGTTTTACTAGTATGCTTGTCTCTATGCAAAATATTTTTTCGCTCAACTCCGTATTGTAATGTTCTTCCAATAGCATGTATATCAACCTCAATGGGTGAAAGATAATTGTGTTGTGGAGGATTCCATATCAAATGAGGATGTGCCACAACCAGAGTTAGCAAGCTTAATCGAGATATAGGAATAACCAATTTCCATAGATATTAACGGTTGGGATTACGTCTACTCTTGTTTTAACTATAAATATTCCTATTTTGTTTCGACTTTCAGTAATCCCAGTGATCCGTTGATCTGCATTCTTACGTCATGCAGCAATTCTTCTAAGACATGTTCATATCTTTTGCCACCTCTGTTAGTTATATCAAGTTCATTATTGTAATATTTCATCCACGAATATGTTCGCTGTAAGTTTAGGAACACTTGTCAGCAAATGAGAGAGGAAAAAATCTGATTTTTTATTTAGTCTTAACGGTAGGAAACAAATGAGTCCCTAGAATGCGGGAGTTACAGGAGCGGGTCCAAATGATCATTCCGCTGAAATTAATTATGATTTGAAGGTAAAATAGTAAGAATTTTCCTAGCTTGATTACATATTACTTACACTAAGTGTATCGCGTGCGTTCACACTCTAGTAGATCTCACAAACTGGTGTGAATTTCCACATGGTTCCCACCGAACCCGATATAAAATTTATACATAATTCATCAATATTTTATAATATATGTGTAAAATAAACTAAGTATATAATTAAATACTTGTATTCTGAATTAGTGATCGGTCCTTATATAGATATCTATTTCATTTTCATTTTTGAACACATGTCCACATCATTTAGAGTCATTTATTTTCTTATTCTCAATGTTCTCACCTGAGTGATGCTTAAAACAATTTTGTTCCCTTCCATTGATACGCGTATGAAATTAATGGTGGATTCTTTCCAAATCATCCATGTTACTTAAAAAGATCCATCATAGGTTTTGATGCGGCATCTCCTTTTCCCAAATTTCCCAAACTAAGAATTTTCTCAATCGTAGACAGAAGGTTATAATGACTATATTCAACTGGGGATACAAATCCTTCCTTGGCTAGGGGAGAGACTGCGATTAGAGGTAATCGACCTCCCTTTACACCATAAGTTCCACTTCCAAACCCTGACTCATCATGCTTTTGACCCTCATCATATACTATAAACAGAATAGTATTGTTGAATATTGCAGAGTTCATTATTTTAGGTACAAATGTCGATAACCACTTATCCCCCTCTGCCATCGTGCTGTCGTGACTATTATGAATATTATTAGGTACTATAAATGAATAATTTGGAATGCTTCGATTAAAAATATCCTTGAAAAAGTTATCCAATCCAACTGTATTCTTACAGCTGTCATCATTTCTTATATCAAAATAAACAAATGGATTATGATGTACTATATAACCAGATTTCCCTGAATCTTTAATGTGGCAAACTCCTTGCATATCTTCGAAGTATCCCTGCCACGTGAGGTTCTTTGACTGGAGAAGATTTACAATCGTCGGTTCCTTTAATGGGGTAAGCATTCCAGGATCTTTATCTTCGGTAATGTATGGATAACCTGATATCATAGCTATGTAATTTGGTAACGAATCTGGATAGACTCCATAATATTTTGAAGCTGAAGCGTAGTGCTTTACAAGTTCGTTCTGGTACGGAGCTTCGGATGAGCCAATAACTTGATTGTACCCTTTATTTTCCATAATGAGTATTATTACATGTTGTATTTTCCAATTCATGGTTGTGTTATGGCCAGAGGTATTGTCAGTAAAATTAGTTTCCGCTTGTGCGATCGAATTAAAATTAATAAAATTACCTCTAAACTGAAAGACTGATAGAACGATCAGAACAAATCCTAAAAGAAATATCGCTTTGGCGTTGAAAGATAGCAATAGAGAAGTTAACATTATATGATCACATAAATGATGTGATACAAATGCCTAAACGAATAGTTGGCCATTAGCGCATGAAGATGTAATCTCACCATCAACTAATAATGGATATTTTGTATTCTGAATATAGATTACATACTTTAGTGTATTGCATCCCACCGAACCCTGAATTTTGATACTATAATTAGTAAACATATGCAAGGCTTAGATTAATGATTGAAATGTAACTGCAAATATAGATAGGTTTTAGGACAATCCGAGCACACGTCTTTAAGTATTTTGTTTTCTAGAGTTATTATGCCACATTTTCGACCCCGATTTCTAGTGTTTCTCCTATACTCATAGATTGAATAAGCAGTATGGAGACTTAATACAGCAAGTGAGTTTAAGAGAGCGAGCCTCAAAATCGTATGTACGTAGTGCATGTATTGCACTGCAATGCTATACACCAGATTCCTAGACGTTAAATATCAAAATGATGAAAAATAATATGAAAGCCAATAGACCGCCTGTCAAGGCAAGTGTCAACAACTTTCCTTCGCTGACAGTTAGCCCACGAATAGCATGAACGATATTCATATAGTGTAAAACGGTAGAAGCAATATTTATGGAAGAGGAATGCAAAGCGTTCAATATCATTCAGTGAATTACAAGGCAGCTGAAATTCCTTTATTGAATTGTAAATTTTAGTTTGATAAACCTAGCAAACTCGATCCACAGGTTTTGCCATCTATTGCGCTTATCATACCATTATAACAAAATCACTTTACCGGCCGTATTACTTTTTTTGTTTTACAAATTCATCATGAATAAGTTCAATAAACAAGTAGTATTATAACAAGGTCTTGTCAAAAGTCATAGATATCGCATTAAGAGATGCCGTTCCACAAGTATTCAACAGACCATATCTGTCAGTTCTTCCTGATAGTACCTTGATGCAGATTGCACCTTTTATGGCAATAGGACCACAGATTTACGTAGATGGCTTAGTTGTTACACAAGGAGAAAGGCCGATCGGGATAATTAGCAGTAAACAGATCTTGATAAGCATCATTAATTCCAATTATCCAGATTGGTTGAAGATAAGTGCATCGCAGATAATGGATAGCTCTGAAGTCTCGCTTGAAATGGATTCACCATTGAGTAAAGCTATAGATATTTTTAATCAGACATACATTGCTTTTTTACCAGTAACAAGATTTGGTTTGGTTGTGGCATCTCTCTCCGTAAGGGATATTTTACCTATAATAGCAACCTCGGGCAAGAATGTGCCATTAAAAGATATCTCTTCTTCACTGGTATTATTGCCTAAAAAGACTAATCTGAAAGTTGCCTTAGATACAATGTTTCAGAAGAGGATAAGAAATATCATTATTAGAGATAACAACGATGATTACTACATCATAAACGATCGGAAAATTCTGGAATTTCTTTTTAGTGAAAACGGTAGAAAAATTATGAATACACATAATTTGGGAATACAGGCAATTGAAATTGACCTTATGGATAAGTTACCTGCAATCAGGGTTAGTGACAGTATAGAGCTAAGTAAGGCGGCTGAACTACTAATGGATATAAATACTCCATGCTTATTATTGAATGAATCTATTGTTACTCCCTGGGATATCGTCATGAAGACGATTGAAAGGACACTCGTTTGAATTGAATTATTACCTCTTGTTTCTACGCCGTTCTCCTGGATTAAGAAAATGTTGATTGTGAAATCAAGGTCGTAGTAAAAAATACGTTTTTTAGGCAACTATCAAATTCAAATTTACTCTATTTGGATAAGCTGTATTGATAATTTCCTTATTCATTGAAGAATTCCCATTGCATGATAAAGCAATTCAAAATAGTAAGAGAAAAAAATAAGATTTATTCTAGTCAAGTCAAATATAGATAGAATTGAATAGTTTCTTGCTCCCAGAAAGAGATATTGCACTTTTCACTGACTTTTATGAGCTAAGCATGGCGGCTGCGTATTTTAACTCCAATCAGAAGGATACAATTGGTTTATTTGAAATGTTTGTCAGAAAACTCCCAAAGAATAGAAGTTATCTTGTTGCTGCGGGATTAGAACAAGTGATCTATTTTCTTATAAATTTCCGGTTCAAACATGATCATATTGAATATCTTAGAAGTCTTAAAATCTTCAGTAATGTAAGCGACAGATTCTTTGAATATCTTTCTGAATTGAAATTCACTGGAAATCTTTGGGCATTACCAGAGGGTAGTATAGTTTTTCCAAATGAACCTATACTAAGAATAGAAGCACCAATTATTGAGGCGCAACTGGTCGAAACTTACGTACTTTCAGTAATTAATTTTCAAACTCTCATAGCTTCTAAGGCATCTCGCATAGTTGAAGCAGCAAAAGGACGCTCTGTTATCGAATTTGGTTCAAGACGTGCACATGGACCAAATGCCGGAATTCTTGCAGCCAGAGCCAGTATTATAGGAGGATGTCAGGGAACTTCAAACACATATGCAGGATACAAGATTGGAATACCTGCAAGTGGCACAATGGCGCACTCGTTTGTGCTGAATTTTGAAAGTGAAGAAGAAGCATTCCAAGCATTTTGCGACACATTTCCAGGCTCTACATTATTGGTTGATACCTATGATCCGATTAAAGCGGTAAAAATTGCATTACAAAAAGGACTGGGATTTGAAGGTGTAAGGATAGATAGTGGGGATATACTCAACATAAGTAAGGAAATAAGAATTATTCTTGATGATGCTGGTCGCAAGTCAGTAAAGATAATGGCGACAGGTGATCTTAATGAACACATAATTCATGAAATGGTATCAAAACAGGCACCGATAGACTATTTTGGGGTAGGTACCGAACTTTCTACATCAAGAGACGATCCGGCCTTGAATGGTGTTTACAAGCTTGTTGGAATTAGGATTAAATCAAATAATTTGAAGGGAAAGAAATATCAAACGATTTACAAGAGAAAGAAAAGCCCAGGAAAGGAAAATTTTCCTGGTCCAAAACAAGTGCATAGATTAATTCGTAATAGTACATTGGTAGCTGATATACTGACTTTGGATGATGAAGAAGTCAGAGATGGCATTCCTATGTTGAAACAGTACATAGACAGCGGCAAGGTTACAGAAAGGTTGCCTTCGATATTTGAAATACGTAGCTGGTGTAGAAATCAAGTAAGTTTACTTCCTGAACAATTCAGAATGTTAGATTATGTTCCTGAATCGTTTCCTGTTGCCATTAGTGAAAAACTCAAGATGACAAGCAATATATCCAATCAAGAGGAATAAATTTATGGACTATGAATAAAAAATCTCTTGCAGTTTCTAAAATTAAAGGTAATGGTGTATCACCAAGATATACAATATTGGTGACGGATATGTTGAATGATTTTATTTATGGAAGATTAAAATCTGTGAGAGCCAGAAAGATAATACCAAAAATTAAATATCTGTTAGACTTTGCAAGGAGAAAAAATATTCCTATATTTTATTGTAATGACGAACATCTGTTGTCAGATCCTGAGATCAGAGTGTGGGGAGCTCATGCCATGAAGGGAACCAAGGGTGCAAATGTTGTTCAAGACATTAAACCTACAAACAATGATCTTATGATACCTAAGAGAGGATATAGCGCATTTGATAAAAGTAGGTTAGAAAAAGCACTTAAATCTACATACAATGGAAAGGGGCCTACTACACTAATCATGACAGGAATTCATACCCACATATGCATTAAGCACTCCACATACGATGCATTCAGACGAGGATACGATACAATAATTGCAGAAGATGGAGTAAACGCTTTCACAAAAAATGATCATATCTTTGGTCTTGAATACATGAAAGCCAATTACGGGGTCAAAATTCACAAGATCTCAGAAATTATTAGAGATATAAACGAACAAAGTAAATTGTGATATTCCATGTAGTTGCATAATTCATTATCCATTTTGCCTTCTTGCCAGGAGAAATGATATAATAGATAAAAGAAAAAAAGGGTTCTCCGTCTTCATGAGTTGCTATACAAAATGGCATCCTGGTATTACATACATCAATGCAAGTTTGCTCGACTGTAGAGATTAGAAAGATTTAATCCAAATCCAAATACTGCCGAAGAAAGATATTAAAATAAATCAAAATAACTATAAAACTGCGAAAAATATCACAGATTGTTCCTTTATTAGGAGCTCGAAGAATTCTTTAACTCATACTTTTCAAGTGTAGGCTGCTTGGGCTTATAGGTTACCGACAGCATATCTCCAACGGCGTAATTGCAATTTGAGATCACCCGCGGTATACTGTCTGATGGCTCGACAACACATTCGTTATCCTTCTTCAGCTTGACAGGAACATCCTCAGTAATCGCTTTGCTAAACAAGTTTTTTGCAGATGAACCCAACAACGCTAATACAATAACTATTCCTGCAACAATGAAAATTAGTGCTAACTTCCACATTGAAATGTTTTGAAAGCTCATTAGTTATTGTTTATAAACCATCTTTATTAAGTTGCACTAGATTTTATTGCTGTATTTCCATGCCATTTTTGGTTTAACGAACTTACATCTTTCTACGGTCGTTGCCTAGAAATCAACAGTATTGTTAAGGAACTCGAAAGATCTGTTCTATGCGGTATTGACAGACAACGCAGAGAATCAGCTTGAATGAATATTGTTGATCATCTGAAATAATAATGTAGTTACGAACTCTCAAACATTAGCTTCAACTTAGATTTTTCTAACAGTCCATTACAGAGTATCACGACGATAAATCCAAATTCTTCATATTTGTGTATATCATCTTCTCCATAAATCGAAATTCCTTTTTGCTTTCTTCTTTTTCCACCCTTTAATTTTTGTACATTTGATTTTGAACAGAAGTTTTATGTCTTATCAATATTTATATGGATAGAGCTAGGTCTATCTAGCGTAGGCAATTTGCATCCAATTTGAACGTATATGAAAAATTGTTACTAGAAATACTAATGTTCGGTAAACAAGATATAAGCAAGAAAGACATAATGAACAAATTTTCCTTGTTACCAGCGCAGCTCATTAGGTTTACAGCTGAACTAGTTAAAAGATTTATAGAGATCTCATTTCATTTATGACAGTAGCGAAGGGAAATGCACATCTCATGAAAAATAAATCCAATAAAATGCCTCCAATATCGTCAAAAGCAATAGATATTTGCAGACCCATAATAGCTCTGAATTCTTCCAGGACATTACTTGATGCAAGAAATTCCATGTTAAGGTACAAAATTAGCAGAATAGTTGTTTCATTTAATGGGAAAGCCGTTGGAATAGTTACTGAAAAGGATATTGCAAACGTGTTGTATGATACTCCTCCTGCAAAACGCCTAAGCGAGTTAGCACTAAAAGAGATAGTCAAGAAAAAGCTACTTACCGTTAATGAAAGTTCTACGATTGATTACTGTTGCAAACGAATGCTGCAAAATAATATAAGTTCTTTAATAGTGAATGACGATCAAGGAAAAGATAAAGGAATAATTACAAAGACGGATATTGTTGAGCTTTATGCTTATCATCAACCAAGGCGTATTACGGTATACGAATGTATGTCTGACAAAGTACACTCCGTAGCCCCTGATGAGTCAATACACATGATTGCTTTGTTGATGAATATTCACAAGATATCTAGGGTCGTTGTGCAGAGAATAATGAAACCAATAGGTATTGTGACTAGTAGAGATTTTTTACCTCTAAGTCTGATCCATGGCACGGGATCCTTAGGAAGATACTGGACGACACGCAACGATATCACTTTAGCTAAAAAAAAGCAAAGGTTCATACCATCTGGCATGATTGGAATTGTTCTTGCTCAAGATATCATGACGTCACCGCCTATCACGATTCACAAGAATGTCAATATTGCGGAGGTGGCAAAAATAATGATTAGTAACAGAATAAGTGGTCTTCCTGTCATAAACGGAAAAGGTCATCTTGTAGGCATAATTACCAAAACAGACATATTAAAAAGTAGATCCTCGTAAAAATTTTATTGAAATACCAATTGATAATTTGTTGAACGAGGATTTGAATCTGTGATCCAATTCTAAGAAACTATCAAAGGAACTCACAGACTAGCAGACGAAGTGTGATGTTAATAGTTATTGTGAGATGCTGGATGAGGACAATAATACAATAAAAGTTAGAATACAAGGAAACGAATGATAGATTCCCTCGTATCATATAAGGCATTCGTAAAGGTATAGTATTTTCAAAAGCGATCGAGGCATAAATATTTTCAAGAGGAAAAACCATTTTGAAATAACACTATAATTACAATTGCCAATATATTATCAGACCTTGTGTTTCCTTCCTTAATTAATATCATATCACATTTCTAGAACTGGAAATTGATTTCTAAATTGTTTTGGAATTTAAGGGTGATTATCACCAAGTCTATAGAATTAAATGGCAAAGCCATTTTATGGTTTCAGTTATTTCAGTCATCGATAAAATCTAAGTTTCTGTAATTTATTACTTCACAATTATTACAGTACATTTCGAGTAATGGACAAGTTTGTACGAGGTACTCCCTAGCAGAATATCCTTAGAAGAATAGCGGCCTCTGCTACCAACAATTATAGTATCCACATTTTCTCTATCTGCAATCTTCAAAATTTCTTCATTTGGATTTCCTCTAGCAGGTATGGTTTTTACAGATTTTAGTCCTAAGGACTTGGCTCTAGCCTCATACTTCTGAAGAATTTCTTTACCAATCATTTGCAATTCTTTGGAAATGGAATAACCTACATTCCCAAACTCTTCAACTACGTGCACGATTTGTAATGGCATTTTGGTATTACGAGCAAGCAAACATGCATATTGAAAGGCTTTGTTCGAAATTTTAGAATCATCAACAGCAACAAGAATTTTTTGAAATGCATCTACTTTCAACAAATACCACCACTAATCTCCTCACCTATTCTGCTATAATTATTATGCGGATTACTTTTGATCTGTTCTGAAATTAATGACTGGTCCATTATGCATTACAGGATTATCATATGTGAGGTTATTCAACTTTAATAAATGCAGTGTTAGGGATTGGCTTCACAAGAAATATAGACAACGTGATTTGTACGATCTAGGTATTAGTATAATCGACTGGTGAATTGACATCGAATTTCTACGGATATGAAAGAATAGTTAGGGAAATACTAACTTTGGCTAGAGAGGGAATAAGGAAGAAAGCTATAATTGACAGATTCTCTCTATCGGGTCCACAAGTTAGAAGAATTACGGCAGAATTAGTTAGCAAGGATTTATTGAGATATCATGACACAATGAGATCATATATGACCACAGCAAAAGGAATCGTGTACCTTAAAAGAAAATCTGATGAACCACACAAAATACTCATAGCAATTGATGGTTCCGAATCATCACTGAGAGCAGCAGATTTCGCAATTCAATTAGCCACCAAGGAGGATAGTGCTCGTGTGATCCTGTTGAATATTTTGGGCATAAGCACAGCAAAACAAGTAGCATCTTCTATTATTCTTGCACCAACTTTTGGTTTGAAAGAATATGAACGATATAAGAGAGAAGCGAAGAAATGGTTAGATAAAATAGGCAAGAAATTCGAAGAAAAAGGTATTCAGACAATAGTCGAAATTGTTGGAGGTCCAGTTCCGGCAGCAAGTTCAATAGTTAATTATGCTGAAAATCAAAATGTTGATTTAATAGTAGTTGGAACTAGAGGAAAATCGGGTATTAAGAAACTGTTACTTGGAAGTGTCGCTTCAAGTGTCGTAAGCCATGCAAGCAGTAACGTCCTTGTAGTAAAGTGAGGCACAGGATATTTTTCTACAAGTCTTTCATATTTTTCAATATTATCTGTATTAGTTTAAAGTATCAGGTATTCCAAAAGTTTTTTCAAGATACAATTGAGGATATTATTTTTGTGTTACCAAGACAAAATTACCTTCCCTTATCGCTATGTTTCTTAGATCCTATGAATTTTGAATCGAGTTTCAGCTCTTAGTGATCTAGATGAAGTTGACTTCTATTACGCTGACTTTCAACACATTCTAAATATTGGACAATAAAAGCTCATTTACCTGTTTGATGACATCTGTCATGTAAAACTTCTTGTAGATTCTTAAAAGCTTTTTAGTAGTTCCATATTATTTTGAATTTATGGGCTCCGAGATGTCATCGAAAGTAAGGAGATCAGAGCACCTATCGGAGGCAGGGTCGTTGAAGTAATGGCGAAGGAAGGTCAAGAAATTAAAAAAGGTGATCTTTTGATTATTCTTGAAGCCATGAAAATGGAGAATTTAATTAGAGCGTCCTCGGCTGGGAGAATAGGACATCTATTAATACAAAAGGGACAGTCAGTTAAAACAGGAGATATACTTTTAATTCTTGAATAAGTATCGTTCACTTACCAAATTCACTATTCAAATCAAATCGAGTACCTACAAATGCAGTTAGTCACCCGGAATACCAAGAATTCTCCGTTATTAATAAGAGGAACATGAGTTGGGTTGATCATCACTCGACTCAAATTGCAGCTCTCGACTCATCGCCTAAATACCTGCATTATCTCATCCCTCAAACCTATTTTACCTTCTCTAAAGAGCTTCTCATCCATGGTACTTACTGAAGATTTTACGATAGGTCTAAACTGCATTTTAGATAATACATCTTTATCTAGTTCTATACCGGGTGCAATTTCCTCAAGCACCAGTCCTTCATTGGTTAACCTAAATACCGCTCTTTCGGTAACGTACAGTATCTCTTTTCGGAATTTTATGGCTTGTTTGCCACTAAAGACTACCTTGAATACTTTGTCAACAAATTTAGGTACCGTGCCGTCCTGGATAATGTTGAGATTATTATTGAGAATGTTAATTCTGGTTTCGCCACCCATGAATGCACCAGCAAAGTACGTTTTTGGTGCACCTCCCGCAATTACCGGGAATCCGCCAGGTCCGAAAATCCTGTGTGGAAGTATTGAGGGATTTACATTACCTTCTTTGTCTACTTGCAGAAAACCAAGAGATGCAACATCGATTATGCCTCCTTCAAAGTTGGAAAACATATCAGGTATAGTGGAAACTGCGAATGGGCTTACTGCTAAACCAAAGTCCACACCCGAGAGTGCAATTCCTCCCCATTGTCCAGATTCAAGTACAGTAACAATGTATTCTGTAATCTCCTCTTCAGCAGCAATTAACGATACCAGAGCGGGTATACCTATTCCTAAGTTTACTAAAACAGGAGCGTTCTTTTCTTCCAGTACTCTGATGAGCTCCAACAGAATTCTCCTGGCTATTATGCGTTCATAATCCTTTTTCTTTCTTATGGTAAGAGTTTCAATTAACCTATCAGTTATTGGTGGAACTATCTTATAAGAAATACTAGGATCATATTCTATAGTGCCACCTTGGCTATGATATTCTTTTGGAGAAATAATAACATAGTCAATCAGGGGACTTGGTATATCCACCTCTCGAGGGTTAATCGTCCATAACTTGGTCAACCAACGCACTTGAGCCATAACTGTTCCCTGCTTTGGTCCAGCTTTTGCAGCCTGTGCGATACTGAGAACAGTCCCTCTAGTACCTTCATCTTCCATTGAGAGATTACCGGCTTCGTCCGCCGTAGTTGCTCTTATCAACGCATAGTCAGGCTTAGGAGCTTGGTATAGGAGATATTCCTCTCCAATTATGTCAACAATGTTGACTTTACAAGACATATTCTTTTTTCCACGTTCATTTAGCGCAGCTCCCTCCATTCTAGGGTCGAGGAAAGTATCAACGCCTATTTTCGTTAGGAGCCCCGGTCTTCCAGATGATATCTCTCTGAACCAATATGCAGTAATTCCAATTGGCCATCCATAGCATTCTATCCTGTCCTCACTTACCAGCTTCTGTAGCCAAGGAGAAAAACCTAAGAATGGCATTAAAGCTCCCTTGAGAAATTGTTGATTTGGATCCTGGTATATATTCTGAGCGACAATGTCTAATGCCCTTCCTGGTACAGCTGGAAGTGCGTCCGAAATTATGAAAAGATTCTTCGGACTGCCAAGTCGAGAGTATGATTTGTATAATTCAAGAATAAGATATTCGGGCGTTGTGGCCATATTGAAACCCGAAATCGCAATTACAGAGTTATTTTTAATGTGAGAAATTGGCGTCGTAACATTAACAACCTTGGAAAACATATGGTATTCAAAGCTTGTAATGGTATGCTAATTAAATACTGTTTCGTATAATTAATCTTGCTCACCAAACCATCGAAATAATACTTCAGTGAGTCATTGCAGATCAGCCAAACCTGAAAAAGAAAATAATATACTTGATCCGTATATTCGAATCAGAACCTCGGGTAGCTGTTTGTCCAAAAAGAAATTAAACTTCCTTGCACCTATCAGTTCAAGACAAAAGATGTCTCAAGATTCAAAAATAAGTAATATATTGGTTGCAGTGGATGGCTCGGAGAATTCTATAAAGGCTGCAGATTATGCAATAAAATTGGCTTTGGGGCTTCACGGACGTGTCATCGCATTATATGTAGTACTACCCCCCGGTAAGTATACTCCAGACAAGATCCTTACAAGAGGAACGGAAGGCGAATATGACTTTCTAGACAAGCTTGGACAGAAATACAATAGTGCAGACGTTAAGCTCGAAATAGATGTCGTAGCAAGTGACTCTGTAGTAAGTGAAATAACAAATTATGCCGAAAAAAAAAATATAGATATAATCGTGATTGGTATTAGAAGCACATCCGAATATAGATTCATGCTTGGCAGCACAGCCTCTGGTGTAGTAACCAATTCACCCTGTCCGGTTCTAGTGGTAAAATAGATTTTTTTAGAAACGTAATCTATACAAATAATTATTATTGAATTGACATGCAAGTATGATTGCCAGCTTGCCAAATCCATTTATCAATCTCTTATTTAATTACAACTATTGATGATTAAATTAATCGGATAAGAACTTGTACACATGTTAAAATATTCAATATGTCTGCAGTGCACTACATTGCAAACGATTACCAAAAATTGTTCTTCCTTTATGAATAATCAATGATATTGCAAACTAAAGAAAACCTCCAACACCAAGTTAGCGAAATAATGGATAAGAATCCTGTCATTCTTGATCTGTCTACAAGCATTATTGAAGCAGCCAAAGTAATGAGAGATAGTGGTATTTCAAGCGTGTTGGTTAGCGATCCTGAATCTGGCACAATCAAGGGAATTGTAACTGAAAGGGATATTTTATATCGTGTAGTGGCTGAGGCCAAAGGAATATTCAAGGTCAGCATTAGTAAGATTATGAGTTCACCTCTTGTATCGATTGGCAAAAAGACATCCTGTGTGGATGCAATTATGATAATGAGGAAGAAAGGATTGAGACGTCTCCCAGTGGTCGACGATGGAAAGACAGTCGGTATGGTAACACTAATGTCTCTTGTTGGAAATGTGCCCATTCGAAGCATAGAGCTAGCGGAGCTCGAAGTGTCGACCTCTGAATCTACAGTAATTATGAAATGTCCATATTGTCAATCCGAATTCAATGATAAGACAGATTTGTCTTCACATATTGATAGGATACATCTGGGAAGTGGGCTGTTAGAAGGAGATTTAAGAAATTGGGAGTAAAGAAAAATCAGTGTGACAGATAAGTCATTAGAGGATTGACTTTAGGATTACACTAAATTAACAAAAAAATAAATTTAGGTGAATCACAAGTCTGGCCTTAAAATGTTTAAGTAATATTCAGTAAATCTCTCAGTTTTTCGCTAGATCGTAAGGGAAAGGGGTCATTGTAGTATTCTGTTAATAATTCAGGAGTACTAGTGATCAGTTTGAATATATCCTTGTCCGTTACTATTCCAACCATCTTGTTATGACTCTTGATTACAAGTCTGCGAATATCCTTGCTATTCATTATCTTGATTGCATCATTTATGGATGCAGTATTTTCAATAGTTACTAGAGGTTTGCTCATGATGCTATGCAATGGAGTCTGTAGTAAATGTGGATCAAATTTGCCCAAAATGCATACAATATCTCGTTCGGTAATTATTCCAACTGGCTCCTTACTCCCTGTTAGTTTGACAATTACAACACAACCAATATTATTCTCATACATGATTCTACATGCACTCATAATATTTTGTTCTTCAGTATCAGTTAGCACATTGGAAGTCATCACGTTCGAAACTAATATTGAATCCAAGCTCATAGAAGACAGATAACATCCATGATATTTTTTAATTTGGTCTTCACTGCAATGCAGAGCATTCTCGTTCCTTACTTTTTTCTGAACTTTTGGCAAGATTACTAAATAACATCGGTGAAGAAGAGGATACTATTGACAAAACGTGAATATCTTTGGACTGCACAATTCAATCAAGTAGTTTAACTTTGGTAACTATTCCCATCAAGTCTCAAGGTAACTCTTTTCTTATTAGGATTAGTAACACAGGCTCATGGATTCCTTTAGTATATAGATATAGTAGTAGAAAGAGGAAGGTTAGCGTTTGTAAGAGCAGAATTTATGTAACTTCCAATTCAACTGAACCCAAAGTTTTAGCTACTAAGCATATATCTTAAAAAGTCAGAGCATGTATATTATTACAATGACTACAAGTGTCAGCGACCTTATGAGAAAAAATGTATATACGATTAAAGAGTCTGATACTATCCAAAATTCAGCAATGAAAATGAAAAATAAAAAGGTAAGTTCATTACTTGTTGTTGATAGCGGCGGTAAACCAACAGGTTTGGTTACCGAACGTGACCTGGTTAGAAAAGTGTGCATTAATGATGTACGTACGACTGAAGTGAAAAATAAAGAAATAATGTCAGCTCCATTGATTACTATTGAGTCTAACTCGTCTCCGTCGATTGCAGCAGATTTGATGTTGAAACACAATGTTAGGCATTTGATTGTTGTTGATGGTAATTCTAAAGATACTAGCAAACTTCTTGGAATGATTACTCCACTGGACTTTACAAAGTACGAAGAATACGTACGTGATGACGAGGATAAAGAAAGTATTGAAATGATATTAGAATATTATATCTAACTGGCATATATCAAACTGGCGCATTTGAGTATATATTAAACTTGTAACCAAGACAAATGATACCATTTTTTATTTTTTATTCAACCGCCCTATTTTCCTACCCTCGTCTAGCAATATTATTAGCTGAGTGTAATTATCTTTATCTGCAAAGTTTTTTAGAAAGCAATAGTGGTACATCATTATAAGAATAGCCATGCCAAGATCCAAAACGCAAGTATCTAGCAAAAGTACGAAGGACGGTCAATCAGAAGGGGATGAATCTATACCAAAGTGGGCTGAAGACGAAATTAAATCTGTGCAATTCGGTGCGCCAGAAATACTAACAAGATCAGGATATATACTGGCCGTCTATGAAGATGCGTACAAGATTGATCTACAGATATACGAAGCGCTTACCGATGGAAGAACTATAATAGAAGGTTTGGATGTACCTAAAAATTTGAAGATTTCAGACTTTCTAAAAGGATTCATTTATGAATTCAAAATAAAAATGTTTAAGGGTGAATTAAGTTCCAAATTAGTCGAGCTCTTGAAATCAAAGTATAATCTCGATATGAACGCGATATATAGATTTGAATTGGAAGATCTTCAACTTATGGATGTAGAATCAGACATGCAAACATCAACCAGTACTGGTGAAGATGAAGATGAATAACTAGTCTATTTTTTCATACCATTATTTTTCTAAAAGAAGTACCCACGATTGGATTTACTAAATAAGGTATCGTATGTTTTATCCATACCCCCCCTCTCATATAAAACGGAACAACAATTTCCAACCTATTTGAATTACAAGCTCTTATGATTGCTCTAGATACGGAATGAGGATCCAAATAAAAACGCTGCTTATTCTTGAACTTATTGCCAAAAGATGGATGGTGGAAAAAATTTGTCTTCACACCTATAGGGCTTACAACGGTAACACGTACACCAGTACCATGCAATTCGTGTTGGAGTGACTCAGAAAACCCTAGCATCGCAAATTTTGAACCACAGTACGCAGCCAATCCAGGAATTCCAAAGCTAGCTGCAAGTGATGCAACATTTATTATGTGTCCATTTTTTTTTCTTAGCATTGAATTTAGAAATGCTTTGGTACAATAAATCATTCCAAAGTAATTTGTTTTTGTTATTAATTCCAATTCCTCTATTGA
>Ga0193701_1000010_pt1 | contig 53144 bp, 74 predicted proteins | sample U3s2metaG_FD_143055 | JGI IMG/M metagenome (GOLD analysis project Ga0193701, IMG submission 143055) | Soil microbial communities from a riparian zone of the East river system, Colorado, United States - U3s2 | ecosystem: Environmental > Terrestrial > Soil > Riparian zone | place: USA: East River...
GAGAGCTTTAGCAAACTGCTCACCAGTGCCCTGAGCAATCGAGTCCGCCTTGATCAACAGATCAGAGATGTGCTCAATGGACTGACCGCTGCCCTTGAGAGCATTAAACACACTGGTCAAAGTCTCAGCCGCAGTGCTAATCTTCATCACACCATCAGCACTGGCAGTGAAAGCAAATTTCACAACAGCGGGCATGTCTTTCAACGCGTCTTCAGTGTCGCGGCCAGCTGAGGCCAGAGTGTAGAAGCCGTGAGCAATCTCGGTTGCAGAGATGCCGTACTGGACAGCCAAGTCTTTGGCTACCCTAGTCATCTCACTTTTCTGGAACTCTGTGACATCCTTCATGATGGACAACGATTTATTCATCGCGTCATCAAATGCGGCAAACTGCTTGATTGCTTCATACCCCGCAATAACAGCAACACCACCCGCAATCAGACCGCTTGCACCAGAGCCCACAGTAGGCGACACACCACCAGGGCCAGCGCGTAGGCCCAAACGCACGGGAATGGAGTCAGCAGCTTCAGCTTCTTTGCGGATAGCCGCCGCCCTCATCTCCGCTTCAGCCTCTTGGTTGTAGCGTAGGATGCGTGCTTTCACCGCAGCGTCAACCGCTTCAGTCTGCATGGCTTCTGCACGGGCTGTGCCAGCTGCTACTTCATTTGCAAAGGCTACACGGGCATTAGCTAACTCTTCCTCAATCGCAGCGGCCCTAGCTTCCCCAGCCGCCATCTGATTAGCAGATAGTATCCTTGCATCTGCCGTAGCCTGATCAATGGCAGCCGCTTGAGCAGATGCCTGGGCCTCCTGATTGAACCGTAAAATCCTAGCTTCACTGGCAGCTTTCTCAGCAATAGCCACTTCTTTCATCACGGCTAAGCGCTTAGCTTCATTGGATGAGATCTGCGCCTCAATCTCATTCATTGCTGCCGCTGCCCGAGCCTCACCCTCAACCATGTCGTTGACAGCGACATTGAGGCCTAGCAGAGATGCCTTAGCGGATTGCCCACTAATCATCATCTGAGTGAGAGCCTCCGCTACGACAGTTGCACCAGTGGCAGCTTGGCCCAGACTGACTCCCATCTGGGTAGCGGTGGCGTCAATAGACTGTTGGATAGACTTGAGGCTTACAATCGCATCACCGGCAAAGCCCTGGATAAGCGCCTTGACAGATACCACCTCATCTGCAAGCGGGGAGGCATCCAGCCCAAGAGTAGCGAAGAGATCAGCTACAGAACCAGTGGTGCTACGGTTTGGCATTGTGTATCTTCCTCTTCCTTAGTTTACGGGCTTTGTTAGCACTTACGCCCTTCAAGGCAGACTTGAGATCTTTCCAATCTCCACCTGCCCCGCGATCGGGATCAAGTGTAATTATTACGCTTTTCTTCTGTGGCGGATACTGCTGGAGGAGTAAGTCATCAGCATTGAACGCCTTATCTGTTGCGTTCTGCCTAGCCTTATTTAACTGGTAGGAAGCAAGCTGAGCCGGAAAGAAGTCACGACGGCGGTCCCACTGATTGATACGCACATCATAAAGGGCTGTGACCTTGGCTAGGGATGACTTCCAGAACTCTTCAGAAGACAGCCCCAAACACCGAGCCACAGCCCAGTACTGTAACCACGACTTGTTTGAGGCTAGAGAGGGTCCTCTCCCTCTCTTACTTCCTGCTTCTCCCGCACACCCTCAATCTGTACGTCCGACATGTCGGGCAGGAATAAGTCAAGCGCGACCTTGAGACACTCAAGGACGTAAGCGTAATGACGATAGCCGAACAGCTTATCTACGGCCTCTTGCGTCAGATCAGGCTGGTGTTCAATCAAGGACCAGTACAGCAAAGCCCCAAGTATCTCGGGGTCCTGCACCTCCTTAATCCCGAACCCAGCCGATAACAGGTTGTAACCAGTGTCCTTGAGGATTCCCTTAACCGCGAAGTTGTTAAGCTCCATGGTATAGATCTTGCCCTTCAGGTTAATGGTCGTGAGCGGATCGAGTTGAAACGTCTCTGCAATCCGCTCCTTCCGCAGTGCCGCCGCTTCTTTGCTGCTAACAACTCTTACCGTCTCTCCGTCAATAGCCCTCACCATACACTCTCCTTTTTACGACCAGTTAGGCTGGCCAGTGACCTTGAGTGTACCAGATGCCATCAGGATGGTTCCGATGTCAGCCTTAGGGCTGATCGTTTGCACGTAGGTGGCATAGTCCACCGTGTTGTCGGAGTCATCCGGAAAGATGGTCTGGAAGTTGGTAAGCGTACGAGCATAGCTGTTAGTCCGCAACTCGATATGAATCTCGTTGGACGGCCTCCAGTTACAATCGAACGCCACGTTATCCCCGTCAGCCAAGCCGGGGATGAACTCCCGAAAGAAGCCTACGGAATCGTGACTGGTCGCATCCAGCAAGTCAAACTTGATGGACGGGCCAGACAGTTTGGTCACTTCGGGGACTGTGGTGAATTGCTCCGGTGAAGTGCCATCACCAATCTTTAGAAGTGTGCCGTTTGCGATAATCGCGATTGTTGCCATTGTCTGCTCCTTAGTAGTCGGGCTCGTCGTACTCACGAGCTTCCCCTACTGGTTTTGGATTCTGACCTGGGAAGGCCCAGGGGTGACTATCCTCCGCTTGATGCTTGGTCATCTTTGACATCCACAAAGTGGAATACTGGCAGTAGATGCACATGTAATGCTTGCGATCCTTCCACTTGCCAATCTTGTAGCCCCGGAGCTTCTCCAGGTCTTCCTCAGTCGGCGTTATGATTAAGTTTGGGCTTGACATACCATTCTGCCTTAGGTAACTGCTGTCCTTCCAACAACTTAAGTATAACAGGGTCCAGTCCTAGCTTCCGCCACTTCTGTACCAAATAGGACTTTCGAGTAACAAACATCCTATCCAAGTTGATACCCTGGGCCTCAAGCTCAGGCCAAGAGGAGTGTAGTGCACGATGTAGATAGCGCATCCCTCCGAAATAGCGATTCTTATAACCAGCTGCCCTAATCTGGTAGTGGAGATCATCATCCTCATACCCCCAGCCTGGGCCGCCAAAGGGACCGCCCTCATCGAACCTCACACCCTTATGGAACAGCTCAGTGCGGAACAGGCCGTATTGAGTCCAGGCGCACCGGATATCATCACGGGTACGAGACTCAGGTATCTCTATCAGATTGGTGGCGCATTCGTGCCGCTTGTCCGAGAAGTTAGCCGAGTAGGCACCGATCACCCCTAGATCAGAGTGACACTCCAGATACCGCATCATCGTGTAAGACGATAGCGGAACTATCTCAATGTCACCATCCATGAATAGGGTGTACTTGGAACCCTGTATCTTGGCAAAGTCGATGATTACATTGCGGGCTGTGCAGTTGCCCATATTGCGCGGCAAGTCGCACAGATGTAGATAGTGGGGCAGCTTGCCATTGAAGGATGCGCGTATGGCCTCCATAGTGCCGTCAGTTGACCCATTGTCAACCACACAGATCATGGGGAAGTTACCAAGCTGGATAAGCCTCTCAGCCTCAGCAACCAGGGCTTGCACACCCTCCACACTGATATCGCGGGTGTTCCAGCAAAGGTACCCAAGTGTAATTATTACGCTTTTGGTGCCCTCCCCATTGACTCTGGAGATGTACTCCTGGATCTCACCCTTATACTCTGTGGGTATGCCATGGCCCTTAGCCTGACAGTGAGCCCTCATCTTGACACCTGCACCAGCGCCCAGAGTGTCATAGGGACAGTCAATGCACTGACAGTGATTGAGGCCCTTACGATTGCGGGTATTCCAGGTATAGTCTAATGTGCTCTGCATTATCCCCATGTGACCATAACCCTTGTTACTCCCTGATGAAGAGAACGTACACCATCATGCAGCATAGAATCAACCACAGGATTAACTCCCTGGATGACCCTCGAACCCGCTGTGCCCGAGAAGCCACACAGGTAAAGCTTAGCGGAATCACGCACCGTACCAGCACTTTCAAAGTCCTTAGCCCATACATTAACTTGTATGATTGTCTGCTGGACCCCACTGAGCCCAGTCAAATGTTCCACCTCTTTAACCGTGATCTCCTGCACGGTAACGTAGGGGAAGGTAGCGGAAGGAGGCAGGGGCACTGGCGAGATTCCACCCAGGCTAGACGTGAAGTGGCCTTTTAGGAGTTGTATCACCTCAGCTACAAAAGTGTTCACGCCAGTAGCCCCCTGATCAAAGCTGCTATCCCCGCATGGACATCAGCCCTGATTTGTCGATCATTACCGAAGATAGCGTTACTGATAGCCCCTTGACCCTTGCCTGTGGGAGAGCCATTGAATTCGATGAATGGGGCATAATCTTTCTTGGATTCATTGTCAGGGTGAGCTATCAGCTTCTCACCGCCAACCTGAAGCACAGCGCGGGCATGAGTAGGGCCTATCTCCGAGATGGCCACCTCCATAGTAGACAAGCTAGCACCTGTAAGCACCGGCCACTCTGCACGGGCATCCTGTAGAGCGGGTTGTAGCGCCTCATACAGAATGTTGGCAATGGCCTCTCCATTGATCCCAGCAGCAAGCTTAGTCAGGCCAAACGTATTGACCTGGAGTCCAACCTGATCCCCAGCAGCCCTTGAACGCCGACCTGTAGTAACGCGAACACTAGCCATTAGGGTGTGATTAACTCCAGGTGTAGGCGAGTGCTGAAGTGGCAGCTGTCAGGCTCCACGCCCACAATCTTGTAGTTGGTGCCGTCAATCAAGGCGTACATGTCATTGACGATAGTCGGCTGGTAGCTATTCAGCTTGCAGTTACGCCGCTTGAGATCCTGTGTCACAGCCTGTTCACGTATCTGAGTGTCATCGGGCCTCAGCACAATGAAGGGTGCCATACGAGCCTCAAGATCGATCATTCCAGCCACAGAAGTAAAACCTGTGATGACCGGCTGGTTCGCAGCATTGACAGAGACTGTGGCCGTACGAATAGTAACCCGTGACGGCCACATCTCAGGTATCGCTATGCGCAAGCGAGAGTCAAGGATCTGTCTCACAGGTCAGCCCTCTCCCAGTCCTTGAACACTTTCTCACACCAGCTGGGCGTATCGTAGACAAGCTCAGCCATATCAAATACAGACTCGTCAAGCACCAGATCACGCATAGCCTTGGCAGCTGCGCGCATCTCTTTAGCCATCGCTGGACCATCCGTCTGCAAGTCCAGGATCTTGATCTTTTTGAGGATCAGGATCATATTGACCGCCATAGCATCTAGACAGTCAGCAGCAATAAGCTTGGTGTCACCAATGTTGCCGTCCACATCAGTGTTGGCATCGATGATGTCTTGAATCGTGGAGTCAAGCAGAATAACCTGATCGTACCGGAATACGTAAATACCCGCTGAGGCACCACTGCCAAAGAGGATACGGCCATTCTGCGCATCGGTGAGGGTAAATGATGGAGCCGAGCCGCTTGGAGGTGTAATTATTACGCTTCCAGCGACCACGGGGAAGTACGTGGTTTGGAACGTCAGCTGCCCCGCAACCGCAGTGATATTACTCGTTTGGAAGAGGGGCTGATCCTGTATTAAGGAGCGTATCTGAGTGATGAGAGACATTAGCGCTTCCGATTGATCACTGGTTCTTTGACGCGGGTTTCCTCAAACGATCGAAGGTCAGGTGTCTTGGGTTGCGTGCTGCTGATCATCACATCCTTTATCTCGTTAAGGATCTTGACTACAGCACGCAATTCCTCAACAGCTGCCGCCATGAAGTGGTCTGAAGTCGTTTCCGGCCTCAGACCCTGGTCAGGTGCAGCCATAGACTAGGCACCGATGGAGGCTACAGCCATCTTGGGATCAACCTGAGTTGCCCCAAAGATGTGCCGCATCTTGTAGTTGATATCGTCGTTGTCGAAGTTGCCTTCAAGAGGAGACGATGCGCCGCCGCCGATCATCATTGCGTCGGGGTCCTTAACAAACAGCTGAGGCGAACGCCGTCCACGCATGAAAGCGAAGACGAAAGCGGGCCTCTGGGTTGCATCATTGGGATTAGCAATGAGAAACCAAGGGTTGGAGGCGCAAGAGCTAGCCACGTACGGGATATACGGGTTAACTGCCAGCGACACACGGCCCTTCATCCAGTTCTCCGTATACAGGAACTGGTCCGTATCTCCACCACCACCAGCCGCATTGACGCGGATCTGAGTAGCGTTGAGAATGTTGCGGGCGGTGATCTCGTCGTTGGGGGTGACCAACAGAGTAACCGCAGTGATCATGATCGGCTGGCCGTCCACGTCAGTCTGAGCCGCCAGAAGCTTGTAAGCTGCCTGGAGATTCTTGATCGTGAGAGCGCCACTCGCCAAATTGCCGTTACCACTGGAGAAGAATGTGGCATCCGGACCGTTCACATCACAGAGCTTGGAGGTAGCCAAGTACTCCTCAGAACGGCGGGCACCAGTGGCCATCAGGACTGGACGCTGGTTGAAGGCGTTCAAGTCGTCCTGGATAACCATCTCAAAGGAGATCCCATAGCGCTGGCCATACTTGAGTACGGATACGCTGTAATGACCTTCCTGGAAGGTGATCTCCGAATAGGGCTCGTGCTCCTTCACCTGAGGGAGGATACCCTGACCACCGTCGATGGTGTAGAGGTTCAAGGCGCGGAAGTCCTTGACATCCACAACACGCATCCACGAGGGGTACGTCACCGGCCAAGGCGTGTAATTGCCCAGGAGTTGACGATACAGAAGATCCCCGAACAACAGAGGGAAATCATCCGTGCCCATCGCTTCTTGCAAATGCCATTCGGGGATGTTGCCCTGTTTGACACCGGCGATGATGTTGGCGAGAAGTGCGGTGCTCCGCATTCCTTCCCTTGAGCGCAGACGGATTGCACGTTCCGAGCGCGATATCCCCTCGTGCGCGTTGACGGAGGGATTGTTTCCGGTGGCCTTGACAACCTGGAACGATTTCTTCAGGTTGGCTACGTCAGAGGCCACGACTTTCATACGGTCAGCTAATAGCATGATGGCTCCTTAGTACCCCACCTGGACGTTAATACGGGTTGTGGTGGCACCCGACGCGACCATCTGCACTCCCGAATCACCAGCAGCGTAGCCGAAGCGTACGCCACCAGCCCGCTTACTCACCGGGGGTGTTTTGGCTTGGTCGAAGTAGAGGATATCTCCACCGTTTACGGCCACGTTGGCATCTGCGCCCGACGTGCCGCTGGAATCAACGCCGCCAACGAGCAGCTCAAAGATTCCGTCAACTTGCATCCGAGTCTTGCCGCCAGTGTCTGCGTCATCGAGAGCAACTCCAGGTTTGGAGCCGCAGACTACGGGATCACCGGAAATCGCGTGATTGCTGGTGCGGCTGGCGGTTTGCGCAATGACCTTCACGTTAGGCCATACGTTGTTGGTGCCAGCGTATTTTCGATTCGTTGCCATTCGTTTGTGCCTCCAAAAGCGTAATTATTACACTTCGGGGCTTAGTACTGCCCCGTTGCGTACTTCAAACCAGCTTCCGAGACACCCAGCGCTTTCAAGTCATTCTCGAAACGCTTGTCCTCTTCAGCTTCCTTGGCCTTGTTGCGACCGCCCTCGTGAACCCCAAGGTGCTGTTCACCCATCCCAGTTACCGCACCGGCAGACTCGCCAACATCCACGAGATCATCCGCCACTGCTTTGGCCCACACCAGATCGACTTTGCCATCGACCATTTTGGGGGACTCGCACACCCGCTCAAGCAATGAGGGCTTGATGGTGAAACCAGCCTCCCGCACAATTGCACCCACAGCCGCCATCCCAAGGATGCGGTTCTGAGTGGATTCATAGACCCGATTACGCGCTTCTGATGCTGCCAGACTATCGCGCAGGGTCTGAATTTCCTGGTCCGTCAATGCTGCCATCGTCGTGTTCTCCTTTACTACCGTCGTTGGGGCACTGCCCCGCTGCGATTCTGTAACCGGGACAATTGGGGCACCGCCCGCTCCTGCCTTGGTCACATAGTCTACTGAGTAAGCCCGTGTGAAAGCTTCCGCAATAAGTCCTGTACGGCCTCCCACACTGCCCTCATTGGCCTTAATGGCGGCATTGATAGACACGCCAATGTAAGGACCTTTTTCCTTGATCTGCTCCGAGTGGTCAGAGAACAGCAGGGCATCCCCATAGAGCCCCGCACCCTTGGGACCGTTCTCATTCCAGTAGGCATCACCATTCAAGACACTGGCGAGCGAGTTGAGATCACCCTCAGGCCGATCAGCCTCCTCCGCTTCAGTAGCATGATTGATAAACATCTGGGTGCCCTTCTTGAACGCCTTAGGCCCCGTGTTCATGATCATCTCTTTGGAGTAGTAGGCGCAAGAGCCCCACCCAGGCTTGATGATGCAGACAGGGATAGTGGTCTTGCCAGCCTCATAGACGCGGAATCCGCCCTTGGCCTGGGCTTCACCAGTCTCCGTAACGGGCCAGCAGAATTCAACGCTCTCCCTGACCACTTTGGACCCATCGTCAAGCGTAATTATTACACTTTCCTGCCCGCCAAGAGCTTTATACCAGCCCTCATTCTCTTCCAGACTTGAGTCAGGCGCATCCATAAGAACGCGCATAGACTCCTTTTCACTGGCGGAGGAGACATAGGCAACGTGAACCTTCTTAGCATCCCCAACTGTGACGGCTGGGTCACTTCCAGCAGCACCTTGAGTAACTGTATATTTTCTCTTGTAGTTTTGGCCCCCGTGACTGTACACCACATGCTGCGGAAACACGTCACTAACCCATGGACCAGAGCTATCATAAGTGTTGCTCACCCCGTGAGCGGACATGAGGGCCGTGCGTAAGTGGCCTCTGAGCGCATCGTGCGATTGATTCATGGGCAAAGCCGCTTCAGCCGTCTTGTAGATCTTTCGGCTTATATCAGCCACGTCCACCTTTGCTTTGTAAAAGGGAAGCATACAATCCTTTGTACCACGCGGGACTATCGTTTAGCCCCGGCTAATGGACTTCCAGAAGGCTTAGGAGTCACCTTGGGAACAGGTTTAGATGCTGTTTTCATTGCAGCATCCGCAGATTTGAGAGCCGCATCGCCAATATCCGCCTTGCCCTGAGCCACTAAATGCTCGTCATCAACTCTGTCGGCAGGATCAGCAAAGCCCTGCAATACAGGCTCAGGATACATCAAATCGGTGATTCTCTCCGCATTCTCTTGTCCGAGGGCCTCAAGCAAAAGCTGGCAAACTACCTTCCTATCAGGGAAGATACCCTCTGCTGGACTGCCTCCCATGGTAACGGCCTGAACCAGAGAGCGAACTCGATCAGTGACATCCCGCTCTAGGATGTTGGGGAACTCGATCTCCACATTTGTTGTCTCTTCCCCAGGCGGAATAACCGTAATAATTACAGTTCCGTCGAACTCATCGCGGGACTTTTCCACCCTAAAGCCAGCCTTGTTCAGCTTACCTCCTGGTGCCTCAGCACTCCATTCAATCAGCCGCGTGCAGAACGCCTGGATGACGCCCGCCCATAGATCTTGGCGAGAAACCATCTTAAGCTCAGTAGGGCGGTCAAGAGTGGTGGATGTGGCAAAGTTACCGATATCAGAGTCACCGAGGAAGTGTTCAGGCGTATCTGATCCTGCAGCGACCATTGACCGTAAGGCCCTCGCCTCATCAGGCCCTGTGGTAGATCCCGCTGTCTTAATCGGCTGGACATTAGCAGCACCTGACATTAACGCCCAACTTGCTGTATTCGTGGGCGGATTGGTATCCCTCAACTGGCCATTATTCACGCCAGTCTTAAGCTTGTTCTTGCTGGCAGCTACGCCAGCTTTACCCGGTAATCCAGAGATTTGATAGGCCAGCCGCGCATATGCGGCCAGAATGGTGGCGAAGTTCTCCAAGATGCGCTTATACCCTGTAGCCCAGTTCAGAGCTGAGAATAGCTCAGGAAGGCCAAAACGCATCATATCCAGCCCACCAGTTCTCAAATGGTAGGTACAGGTGGTCCAGTCAATCCGTGTGCCGTCTGGTGCCTTATTCGGGCGAGTAGTGGGGTAGTAATCCCAATCAGGGTAGAGAGTATTCTGCTTTACTACATCCGTGGCTATTTCATCCTGGAGTATGAAGCCTGAAGACATGGCTCCAATGTTAGAAGTGCGGGCATAGAAGCGGGGCTCTTTCGCGTCTTCGGGGTTGTAAACGATCCCCTGTATCTGATCGAACGGTAGGAGACGGACACGAGCGGCCCCGTTTTGCTTGTTGCGGTAAAAGACAAAGAACTGGTTACCGTCAACCCTCTGTTGTCTTTCCCTTTCTGGCCAAGCGTCCCCAATAACACGCTGATTCTTGCGATTCTTAAAGAAGTCATCGAGAACCTCCTGAACTACCCCATTCTCAGCCGTGATCTTGACGCCACGGCCCCAGACATATAACTCCTGTACCGTGACTACCCTCTTGATAAGAGGGTTGATCAGATACATCACGCGGGAGAGACTAACGATTCTGCGCAGTGTAGTGCGGTTAAAGTTGAATGTGGTGCTGGGATCACCACCAATCCAGCCCCTATCCTCACTGGCAAAGGATGCTTCAAGCTCAGAGAAGGCGCTTTCAAAGACTTGGGTGAACTGCTTGGTCAGGCCATCCTGAGAGCCAATCTCAGGCATACCGGCACCACTTGAACCCCCGCCGCCCTGGATTAGAGCCTCCTCAGCCAGATCAGCCGTCGCCCGCATGTGATTAGCGCCAAGAGAGGCACCAGTTAGCCCGCCCACGAGCCTATCGCGCAATCCACTGAAAAATCGCATACTGTAATAATTACACTTTCGTGGACCTATGATCTGTGGTTGGTTTGGTTATTCAGTCCGTGTATCATACCCCTAAGCTCTGCAATTGAAGACCCTTGGTTTTCTACCTTCTGGGTCAGTGAATCTAGCATTTTAGTGCTCACAGTATTGACAACACCCTGAGATTGAGCGGTAGCCTGTATAGCCGCAGCCGCTGTGATCAATTCCCGAGCAGCAGTCTTCATATCAGCTGCAATCTCGGCAATTGCCTCATTGGTGTTGCGTTTGAACTCAGTAAAGCTGGACTCAGTAGCTATTAGCTTGCTTTCAAGCACTGCTAGCTTAGTGTCCATCTCATGAGAACTGCGAACAGAAGCGATAAAACCTGCAATAGCGGCTGAAAGGAGAGCCGCCGCAACCATGCGAAGCCAGTCCATGTACCAAGCGTACCATAGGGAAAGTACCTTATTGTGCAATTTCGTACATTATGGTACTAGGGTAGATCCCCCATAAGCGTAATAATTACAGTTTTAGAAGGGTGATATGTCTATCCCACCTGTGTACACCATCACATCCTCAAACTCTTCCGGATCATCCGCAAGACTGTCAATAAAGGCGACGATATACCGCAGAGCGTCCATACCGTGATTATCCTTGTCAAGCGGGATCTCATCTTTCTTGCTATTCGTCTCCTTATTGGTTCTCTCATCCCAGACATAGCCATCGAATTCCCCCTCTGTGCTGTATGGTGATCCTGCGTCTTTTAGCTCTTCATCCACTGAAATAAGGGCATCCCGCAGGATAATGATACCTGGGCGACCGTCCCAATCGGGTAAAAGCCGCTTTTGGACCGCTTGAATACCCGGTTGGATGCTTTTAAAGGCCGCAAAGGTTGGATATCCAGTATGGCGCTGAAATACGGCCCTTCCCTCCGCGTCATGGTCGCAGATGATGGCCTGGGGTGGTGGGAGGCCCTTTGTGATGCTCATTATCTCTGCGGCAGCATCCTCAACGAGCATTTGAGTGCGGTAGATCTCCCGATTCAGGTAAAGCTGACCGTTTGGAGCCTCCATCCAGTCTTGCCACACAAAAGGATGCGTAAAACCAAAGTCGATAGACCAGTAGTGAGTCCATTCCTCCCATCCAGACGGTAGTTCATTGCGAGATATAAGGTGGACATGGGTATCCCAGGTGTCATAGACTATGCCCTCCGCAGCCGCCCATTCACCTTTATATAAGCGCTTGAAACGCACACCCGAGAGCCGTTGCAGTTTCCCCATGTAGCGGGCACCCTCCGGCGTCCACGTTTGGCTACTCTGATCGAAGAATTTGGGGTTGTCCTGGTGAAAAGACAGGTACATCTTGGTCAAACCCTTGTCACAGCGGACTTTCAGCCAGTGTGTAGGCTTGTCAGGGTTGCAATCGCCCATCATCTGCTGATACGGCACCAGTCCATGACGAATACAGGCCGTGCAGATTTCCCAGTCATTCTCAGTCGCCTCAGTCGCCTCCTGCATGTATCCGATATCCCATTCAGACGAGTTTAGGCGGTCTACGTTGTCCAACCCGATGACAGCAAGCATGGAATCGTTAGGATAGTTGAAAACTTGATCCTGTTTGAGGAAATGGACCTTATCCTGAGGCTTCAGGATCATTTTCTGGTACATGTCCAGGCATGAGTTGGTCATACTCGTGCGAGTCTTGCGCGACATGAACCCTTTAGCCCCTGGATATTTGCTCAGGACAAGGTGAAGCTTATGTAAAAGTCCCAGAGATTTGCCAGTACCCTTTGGACCCGCAACCAGAATCTCATCACTCTTGTCCGTGAATACTTCTTTGGATGCGCCATATGGGGAGTACTTGATCTTGTAGCCGGATGCCTTGACGAGAAGATCCTGCTCTTGGGCCGAAAGGGTAGGTCTTCGCGGCATATTTACACCGCGTCAACGTCAATGCCTACATACACCCTGATGGCAGTTTCTTGCTGGTTCTTTTCTTCGGGCTTGTCCAGAGCACAAAGCTTACGACGGCTAGCAGATATGGACAGAACAAGGCCAGCCGCAGCCAGATTTCCAGCTTCTGCCAGTGGTTGATAAAAACGCAAGAGAGCATCATAGCGTTCGATCTCCATTTGGCGCATCTCATCCGTATTCTCGGAGAGATCCTTCATGGTCATGTTCAGGACTGACTTGAGATCCTCACTGACAGTGGTAGCGGTGCAGCCCAGAGACTCTGCAATCTGCTGCATACTGAAGCCGTGACGCCTCATCTCCACTATCTTGTACCGCCGTTCCATCTGGCGGATAGTCTGTACTGAATTTATGACGTTTGGACCCTTAGTATTAGCCTGTGTCCTCAGGGCCTTCACGGGTATGGGTGTAAAGTGTGCTTTTTTAGGCATAAAAGTGTAATCATTACAGTTTGGTAGACTAAATTAAGGCTACCGGAAGCCGGGGCAGTTCTCTCTTTCTGCCCTTTCGATTAGGGGGGAGGTGCGGGCCTTCCCCTTAGTCGTTATCGTATGTGATCGACAGAGTTGTCCCAATCGGTATGTACACATAGATTGCTGAAAGCTGATAGGTCCCCTGTGCGAACGGCTTAGGCGGTAATGTAAAGATGCGGCTAGCTTCAATGGACGCTCCACGAGAAGCACCCACATTAGCATCCCCCACCCGTGCTGGACCGCCAGTTGCACCCAAGTACACAGCAGTAGCATAAATGTCTGCATTAGATGTCAGCTGGTGTGCTGCATTGTTGCCCGCGATGTCGGCTATAGTCTTCATATTCAGATTGTATCCTTTAATGATTCTCGCAACTCACTCAAAACTGACCCGCCCCACATAATAGCAGCCGCGTCATCATCCCCGTCATCTGGCAGTAGACCCTGCAACTTGCGCTGGTACTTAAGTGCATGATAAATCACGTGGTTAGCGCGTTCTAGTGCATATTCTATCTCGGGGCTTGGGACAGGAGGCAGGGCAGGACGGCCAACTAAACCGCGCATCCAGCCGAATGGCTCATGTTTCTTGGCGCCATCGGCAAAGCGCTTACACATCTTAAGGATGGCGTTGAGGGGGAGGTATTGGAACTGCGGGGCTACTGAAGCGGTAGCGCCACAAGCAAGGGTGATTATCTTTGCGGGCTCACTCATTCCGCTAGTTTAGCAGTACGGGAGGCTGGCAGGAACTCACGGCTGAGTAGCAACCTCCCGCTTGCGTTAGGGAGTTGACATCATCTTATCACGATTGTGTGACCACCACACAGCCGCCGCCGTTCGATTAGGGAATCCAGTCTTAGCCAGCACCTCACTGACGTACACTTTGATAGTTCCCTCATCTAATTTGAGCTTGTGGGCTATTTCTTTGTTGAGCATTCCCTCAACTAAATAGTTGAGTATCTGGAAATTGCGCACTGATAGCGGTTGGCCTAGCAGCTCTGACTTAGTACGCCGCGTCCAACCTCTGCGCTCTTGCTCTGGTGTCCTACGACACCCATGGCAGATCTTAGCATCTGCATTTCTGTGTATATAGCTGTGGAAATCGTTGCCGCATCTTGCGCAGTTCTTCATTTCCAACTGTGGTACATCATCTCTGATGACACCGTTAAAAGCCATTTAGGGACCTAACTGTAATTATTACAGTTTTAGACGTAAAAATGGGGCTGGAGGTGCCACCTACACCTTGCCAGCCCCGACACAGCGAGTGCTCCTAGTATCCGGCGAAGCACATAAACACGTCCCAGGGAGACGAGCAGCCACAACCAATCGTGTCCACCCCACCCTTCTGGGTAGTCTTGTTCTTGTCCGAGGGTCGTTTATGCCCTGGGCAAGACGCCTGAGGATTATGTTTGTTCTTCGGGCACGCATGGTTAATGTGGTCATGAGCGTACACGGGTAGAACACCCAAGGACCCGTAAGCGATAAAGAGCGCGGCTGCGACTTTCAGGACGACTTTGCGTTTCATGTAATGCCTCCTAGACAAATGTACCATAAAATACAAGGAGATGCAACTTGAATACCGCTCGGATAGCCCGCTGACGCGGTCAATCCTCGCTCCGCTCTCCTCCATTCAGCGTTGCGCATAAATCTCCTCCCCCTCTTCTCTATAACTCATCTCCCCCGCCTCTGGTCTTATTATATCATGTGAATCAACATCTGTCAATATATTTGTTTTATTTGGGTCAAAAGTGTAATTATTACGCTTTTGGGCTATTTCGCACTGCACTTTTAGTATTTCTGGTCGATTTTTCTTGACTCGTGCTAGTTTTCACCGTATTCTGTGATCGGAGGTTATCCCAATGCTTCGCGTACAGACCACTCTCTGCCCTTCCTGCAATCGGAACGTACCCGTCTCCGATGGCGTTTGCTACAACTGCGGTAGCCCCACCTCCACCAGCACTTTTGTTGAGACTGATGGGACTCTTGGGACTCCAGTCAGCCCTATTACGGTGCTATCCCAATGGCCTAAGGCCAAATGGGCCATAGATCTCGACAAGACTCTCAGCGCCATGCAGATGCAAGCCAGCTGTGATAAGGTTCTTGATCTAATCGAGAAGCAGGCTCGCCGGGATATGAAGAGTATGCAGGATATGGTTGATCACGGCACTCGCTTTCAGGATATGTCGGGTAGTTATTACCGCTAGTAGGCTCACTGGTACGGTTTATCAGGACCACTGCCCCGAGGGAGAGAGATAGAGAGCGCTTGTCGCCGATAGGTCATGAGCGAGGGGAACGCCGAATAACGAAATAGGTCAGTTCCCCTTCCCATCTTCAGTTTATTCCTCCTATCTGATTGCTTATCTGATCATCTGACTCAATACCAGGAAGAATACTCCTAGCCATCCCAGGCTTAACCTCGATGGGGGAGCGGTTGGTACTCCTGCCGCTGCGCATAGCAGGCAGACCAGGGCTAGTAGCTGTAGGATAATCGTTGGATTCATACATCACCTCAACTGTAATTATTACACTTTTGCTTATTCCTCTTTTGGCCTTGGCTCCCTGAGTAACCTCGTCTTTTCTGCTCGGCTGCCTATGTAACCTCCCCCCGATCGCCTGTGCGCAGGAGTCACATTCGCTCGTTTGTGACTCCCATCTTTCCTATTAGCGCCATCGGGTGAATTCCCGCTATCCGTACTACTATCTACTCAATGTAATAATTACACTCCTAGCGAGCATTGCGCTTTAGCGCAATGCGAGCGGCTCAGGGCGCACGCTAGGCCAGTGCACCCGCAAGTACCGGACACATGCGGTCAATCGATCCTAGAGCCTGCTAGGCACAAGTACGGCACCCTGTACAATCGCTCAGTGAGTGCATCGCGGCGGGTCAAATCGACCAATCGATCTAGTGCGCCACTATGGGACTAACTCCTATGCCGAATGGACCATAGACTAACGCCTAGAAAAATCAGAAACATACACCACTTGAAAGTGTGCTGTGGAAAACTCTGTAACTTTTTACTCTTTCTGTGGAAAACGCAATCTTTCCTGTGGATAACCGCGATATTCTGTGGATAAAAAAGGCGAAATTGAGGCGAATAGACCAGTATAGTCGTGTGATGGCACGACCAAACACGCATAGTATGAGAGACAAAATAAAAATCGAATGTGGCGAACGAGACACCACACTACGGAATGGCTCAGGGACTAGACCTGAGAACGCGCTAACCGACAAAGGGAACAGTTACAGATCTACATTACGGCGAGATCCTAACACCTGAACTCATAGCCCCGTGATAAGCGGATAGTATGAGCACTCCTCGCATGATGTACCCTGCGCGATACATACACTACTACGCCTAGAGGTGCTGTAACCCGAACGGGACCTAGGCGTACGGTGTCAAATAAGGTCATAAGAGAACCGCGATAGCTTGAACAGCGGTATGGATCTACACTAAGAGCCTAATGACTAGCGCCTGAGTGCGCGATAGGCTATGGATACGTAAGGCGGGAGTTTAGCTTACGTGTAAGCCCCGGTGATGAATCGGGCAGACAGAGAACCCAGGGCGAAAGCTTAATTAGCTGGGCCTCACTGAATCCAGAGATTGTAGAAGGTCTAGACCAATAGACTGAAAAGTGCTTAGGGCGGACGGCCCTAGACATGAACATGGATTGGGTAGTGGAAAGAGTAAACGGAGTAAGTGAATCGGTTGTATTGAACGCCACGTTATACGGTGATTGTCCACGGACAAGAGTACAGCGCGGGTAGTAGACAGACTGATATCGAATAGCTCTAGGTAACTGGCCACGATAAAGATAACCGTAAATATTACACTTTAAGCGGACGGTGCTGGTATAGGCCGTCCGCTTGTATTTATTCCCAACACAGTAGACTACTCGCCATCAGTGAGTAGCCTATAGGGGGAGTAAACGTATGTACTTGGTATGCGACATAGGAACCAATGAGAACATTAGCTCACACAGAGTGCTTAGCAGAGCCGTAGCTAAGTGCAGGCAGTTGATTAGCACTTGCATTCTATGGGAATGCGCCCACTGCTATGCAATCTATGACTTACACCTTAACCAGTGTCCATCTTGCAAGACTAAGAGGGAGAAATAGACATGAACTTAACGCCGGTCGATTCAATCGCAGTATTCGCAGTGCTCATAGCCGTATACGCGATAGGCAGAGCCTACAAAGTAGCCTGCCCGAGTAAAGCTAAGCTGTACCGTAAACGCTGAATACCTCAGGTGCTATCACTCAATGCCAGAGTGATAGCTCTTGTCTATTCAGACACACAGGAGGAATATGAATAACATGCAGTTAGCTCTGATTCACTCCAGCGCTAACCCTAAGCCTGGAGAGAACAACCAAAGACTAGAGTTCCTGGGAGATGCAATCTTAGAGTTGATAGTCTCCGAGTATCTCTACGCTAATCACCCCAATATGAATGAGGGTATGCTGTCAATCGCAAGGTCTAACTTTGTGTGTAAGGCTAATCTTGCGGCTGTAGCTTGCCGAATGGGACTAGGAGATAGGCTGATTCTGGGTAAGGCTGAACTTGGCCAGCAAGGTAAACATAAGCCTAGTATCTTAGCTGACGCAGTAGAGGCGCAGATTGGAGCTATCTATCTGGAGTATGGGATGGAGACAGCTAAGAAGTTTGTTTATCAGTGGGTGCTGGGGTGTTCAACACCCAAGGTAGACATTGAGAACTGTGATCACTGCTGGAGAGTACTAGCTAGGCAACAAAGCTGTTGCCCATTCCACTTCTAACCGTAATTATTACGCTTTTGGAGGATAAATGCAGACAATCGAATTAGAGGTAGGTTACGGACATAAGAGCAAACATGAGCTTAAACAGTTCCGCAACCCTGTAGGCTTAGCCGAGATGATACGCCACTGTGATAGTAACTCTCACATCTGGTTTAAGTCTCTTGACGGCACAGCTAGGAGGGCCAAAGTGAACGGCAAGGTTCGCACGTGGAAGAGAGATCCAGGGCGAATAGAGATACCAGTCAAGTACGGAATGTATGAGTACGGCGTATTCAGTGCTTCAGATATTGACCGTATCTTGATCGAGATTTAGTTAACTACTAGGCTGGACTGAGAAGTCCAGCCAATGGAGGATAACTTAATGAAAGCATCATTCGACCCAGAGTATGCGTATCATCTGGGTTACCATGACGGGTTAGAAGACGGACACAAAGACCCTAAGAGGGATTTCACCACAGCTAACAAAGACGCGCGTACTGTGGCCTACTTTGCAGGGCTGAAAGTGGGCATGGCCCAAGCTCAGAAAGAAGGGCTTGATATGAGGTGTCTAGTGCGGTGGGATAACCCAGGATTCGACACACCCCCGTGTGAGAGTAAGTCTCACTATCTGGCCTTTGCGTATGGGCATGTGATACCCCTTTGCATACGGCACGCATTCAAGATATTCCTTGACACTGAGGGCAAGCCTGACGCTACCCAGTGGACAATTATCCCCAAGGATTGGATTTAGGAGGTGTCAATGAAACTGTAAGAGCCGCTGAGGGCTAGCTAGTGGTTATGAACGCTCCCTAGTTAGCCCCATGAGGTAACTTATGAATTTACCAAGTGTGAAGACGTTGGAGCCTATCACCCGAGATAGGGAAGCCGCTAAGAAAGTGCGGCGATTGTTGGAGGGTGTACGGCTAGGTCCAGTAACTACAGCCTTGATGAGGATTGATCAGGAAGACTTGATACCACGGGGTTATGGGGTTGAGACTATACGCCGAGGTGAGGGCAAGAAGTCGCCGGGGATTCACTATATCAATCGGGGTGATCCGTATGTCTCAACTCTGATGTATATCGAAGGGCTAGGGTTTAGGGTAGGGTGCTGGGGTGACATTGTGGAGCGGGGCAAGTACAAGTAACTCACTAGGCTACGGTGAAAGCGTAGCCAATGGGAGATGCTTATGACTTTAGATGACGCAGTATGTGAGGCTCACAAAATTGCCAATAGCAGTGGGGTTAGTGTCCTGGTGTACAAGGCTACCCACAATGATTTGGGTGAGTATGGCGTAGCCTACACTTTGCCCATGTGGGGTGAGAGGGTTGGAGACAGGATTTATCCTGGTGGAGATACTCATGAGCTTTGACAAGATTGCAGCGGTTTACGTGTGGTGCTCTGATAATCACAGTGGCCAGTGGTCACGAGGTTACCGGATCATGTCACGCATAGCCAAGATGAGAATCAATCTCACTGATAATGCCTGGGAGGCTATACAGTGCGGCACAGGCCGAGGTAAAGATGAATGGGCTGAAGCTAGAGAGATGTATCTCAGGTTGAGTCTAATGAAGTTGAGACGGCCAGTTTAATCACTAGGCTAGGCTTGCGAGTCTAGCCAATGAGGTGAAACTATGGACAGGATAACGGTGATTATGACTGGTGACCCTCCCCCAGGCGAGTATGAAGAGTGGAAGAATGGGCAGTGGGTAGCCTGCAAGTAATCCGCTAGAAAGCGTAATTATTACGCTTTCGCTGAGGTTTGCTTATGTTTGAAAGTTTGAAGGGAACAGTATTACCATTCGCTCTTGTGTTCGCTATTGTCATGTATCTGACTGTAGCCTTAACCGACAAGTTCATGAAGTGGCTGGATAGGCGCAAGTGGAACAGGATCTTGCGTACCATTGATTGGCCTAAAGAGAACTAAATGGTATACAGCTATATCATTTCCTATTCAAAGGGCACAGGTTTTGCCTTTGACGGTATACAGCTGGATAGGTACGTAACCCAGCTGCTAGTAACTGGGATTCCAGCTGAGGAGATAGAGATCAAGGTAAATACAGCAAACACATCTAGAAAGTAACTCACTAGGTCTAGCCGTGAGGTTAGACCAATGGGGGCTACTGCCCACCAGGAGATTAAACGTATGGCTGATATGACATTCGCAGATTTGAAGAAAGAGTATGCCCGTATACAGGCCGAGAATGCTTCCTTGAAAGCACGCTCACAACGGGCTATAACCATGAAGGTGAGTGAGAAGGGAGGGCTGTCCCTGTATGGTCTGGGCAGGTTCCCAGTCACGCTCTACCATGAGCAGTGGACTAAGCTGCTAGCCATGGCAGAGGATATCAAGTCCTTCATCGAAGAGAACAAGGACTCGCTCAAGTCCAAGGAGTAATCATGGAGGACTTAGAGAAGCAACTCAAGGCATCTCTGGGTAAGCTGCTGGCTCCTCTCCGTAAAGAGCATGATAAGGCTGTGAGGCTACATGCTGAGCATAAGCTCAAGGCTGAACAGTATTACGCCCAGTCAAGATCCATCGGGGCTAAGATCCGGGAGATTGAAAAGGCTGTAGGTATCAAGACTTGGACTCAGCGTAAGATGGCTAAATTTGAGGAGCGGAGCGACGTTACCCCGAAGGGGTGACGGAGCGGGTCCAGAGTCACAGGCTAGAGGGTGCTGAGAAGTGCCCTCAATGACTGTAATTATTACGGTCAGAACGAATGGAGAGTGTATGAATAAACGACAGACGGCACGAGTAAACCTTGTGACGGCCAGCAGAGAATGGGCTTCACGCCCAGCAGACCAGCGATTCTGGACCCTGAGAGAGTTATTCGACAGGTCCAAGAAGTATGCAGAGGAGAGCTATATCCACAAGGTAGAGCTATCCGGTACCACTGCTGTAGCTCAAGGTGGTGATCTGGTCCTAGACATTGGGACATCAGATCCCGCGACATTCCAGCATTACAGCTTCGGACAGCTTTGCAACATTGCCGGGGCTCCTGCTGGATATCTGCGAGGGTTACCAGCTGGATTGGCTGCTGAGAATCTCAATCACGGCCTATCCCACACTGACGGCGAACAGGTTCTCATGCTTCACAAGAATGGGGATCATGTGCTGAGGTGTGTAACCTCTAACGAGTACAGCCGAATCTGGAACTATGAAGTTGCAGAGATGGCATTGGCTCTTGAGGAGGGTGAAGGCTGGATGACACCGCCAGCAAGACCCTGTGGCATCCAGGGGATTCCATCTCGCCGCGCAACCGCTGATGATGTACTCCGCAAGAGTGCTCATCCAACTCTGGGTATCGAGATTGGTGATGAGATCTCACCGGCTGGGCTGTACGCTTCGGATCATGATTGCTTTATCTTCCAAGTCAATGAGGATCACCCGATTGACGCGGGAGGTGGAGAGATGCTCTACCGTGGCGTGTTTTGGAAGAACTCTGAGGTTGGTGATGCGCGATTCACTGGGACTATGTTCCTCTATGACACGATATGCGGTAATCATATCGTCTGGGGGGCTAAGATCATTGCAGAGATCAGCATACCTCACCGGGGCAATGCTAAAGAGATCTTCCGTGAGGCCATGGCGATAGCAACTCATAACGCTTTAGCACCGGCAAGTGAGGATGAGAATCGTATTCAAAAGGCCAAGATGTATGAGATCGGCCCAGGTCAGCCTGAAGTAATCAAGGCTGTGTTTACCAAATTCTCCGGTTACATCAGCAAGCGTGAGTGTGAAGACGCTTACGTCATGGCCACTCGCCACGCTGAGGATCACAACACTGAGCCCAACACGGCATGGGGTTATGCCTCTGGGATCACTCGCTTATCACAGGGTCAGCACGCGGACAGCAGAGATAGGCTGGACCGTGTAGCTGGTCGGGTTTTGGAGATGGCTCTAGTTCGCTGAGCCACTTCATCAGGGCATCCTGGGGAGGGTGTCCGAATGGAGTAAGGAGGTAGTCATGCGAGATAAAGAGAATAGTGTTCCTTTGAGTGCGGCTGAGTTCATCAAAGTGATAGATGAGCTTACTCTACCTGGAGCGTATCCCAAGGTGCGAGAGATTGCCACGGTGTTACGGACTGCTAAAGACGGCAGACTAACCCAGAATGCAGTTTACAAAAAGCTGGGCCTCATTACAGGGGAGAGAAAAAAGCCGTGATCAAGGGGTGCCCTAATGGAGGAAGCATGGGATTTACAGACCTAGTGAGGAATCAGGTTATCCCTGCTGTGAGAAACCTGTACCTCAGATCTATAGCAGAGAGTAACCCAAAACAGGCACGTAGACATGGGGATCTATACAGTGCTCTGCTGAAATGGCTGGAGGATAGATGATCAAGGTAGCTGGATTGCTGTATTTGACTGGGTTTATCACCCTGTTGATACCCAGCTTATTCAACTGGCTCAACGAGTCTCACCCGCTCAATCTGCTGGTGTTTTGGTTGGTGGTGGTGATACTTGTTATCGCCACAGTCATGATCATGTTAGTGGGGAGGCCAAGACGATGAAGTGCAAGTGTGGGCATACGCTCGGGGATCATATCATTGAGGACGACTATTCGGCATGTGTGGGTGACATACCTAACGGTGCCTTGTACGTCACATCCTATACCGCAACCTGTGACTGTAAGCGATTCGCGCTAAAGGAAGAGCCTGTATTAGTTCAGTGAGGCTTGAGTCAAACTGTAATAATTACACTTTGGCTCTGGCACCGCTCAGGTATCAATACACTATACCTTAAGTGGCTTGGCTTTACGCGTTCAAGGAACGCTCTAAAACCATTATACCAAGCTGTGTCAAGCTTTGTCTAGGGGGAATATGCACAATTTACAAATCTTTACAAAGGGGGTACGCTATGGCAGTGTGGCTAGTGTCTATACGGCGTGAGGGCTATGAGGCTCTGCCTTTTACAGGCTCTGAGCTTAAAGAGGCTCTGACGTTCAATGCTGAGAACGGTAGTATACTCATCCAGGTAGAAGGGAGTCAGTATGAAGTTCTTGGAATCATACGCAAATACACTCTCTAGGCTGTGGTGCCGCATGTTTCACCGGCATATCACAAGAGCGGTCAACGGGCACTACACTTGCTTGTCCTGCTTCAGGCGCTATCCCTGCAACTTCTGACATTCAGACACAGGCGTAATAATTACACTTTTTGCTAAAGTGTTGATAACGCTCTGTCGATTTCTGTTGACTCCAGGTCACCATGCGGCTAGACTGGTTTCAACGGCAACAAACTAGCCGATCAAAGAGAGGAAAAAAGAGAATGACACCTGGATTGAACGATACGATCATGCTTACCCCAGCTAACCTGCTGGTCACCAAGAATACCCGCTTCGGGCTGTTGCCCGTGAAGGTGAAAGATCTGGCAGAACAGATCAAAGACGCCGGGCAGGTTAACACCTACCTGACGGTTGAAGAACTGGCAGAGCCGGGTCCTAGTGGAGAGACTCACTGGTTACGCGAGGGCCATTACCGTAAGGCAGCTGTCGAACTGCTGGCCAAAGAAGGGTTGGAGATTCCTCTACCCTGCACGGTCGTGGAACCTCTGGAGGGTGTAAGCCGCACCAAGCACCAGATCTCGGAGAACTGGCACCGCACCGATTTGACGCCCATGGACATGGCCGTTGCAATCGATGAACTGCTCCACCCTGTGGACGGTAGCGAGGGCATGAAGAAAAAGCGGGTGTGCGAACTCTTCTCCCGCGCTGGTGGTCGTAAGGGTCTGGCCATGGCCCCGTTGAGTAACTCAATGCTCAACATCTACCTCAGCTTCCTCCTGTTCCCCAAAAAGATTCAGCAACTCATCCACGAGGGCAAGATCGGGGTCCTCAAGGCTCACTTCCTCAGCAAGAAGGACAAGAGCGAATGGGATGTGGAACTGAAAAAGGCAGAGGATGCGCGTGAGGCTGAGATCAAGCAGTTTGAGGACTTGGAAGCTTCCTTTGTCGCCGACGAGTTGAAGGCGGTAGAGGACGACAAGAAAGCCAAAGAAGCCGCTGAGGCTCTCATCAATGCGGAGAAGATTGCAGCTGACGCTAAGGCCACTGCCGCCGACAAGCTGAATGCTGCCGCTGATGCCCTTAAAGCTGCTGGTGCCGTACCCGCCGCTGACAAGGAAAAGAAGAAAGTGGCTCAGGAGCAGTTCAAGGCTCGTGAAGCTGAGGCCAAGCAGGCTGAGAAGGAAGCCACTGAGAAGCAAGCCGCTGCCGACAAGCTCAAGCAGAAAGCAGAGAAGAACTTGCTGCTGGCTAAAGAGCGGGCTGAGAAGCTGGACAAGGCTCGCAAGGATGCCCAGGCCAAGCTTGCTGGTAAGAAGCTGGATATCGGCGGGGCTGAACCCTCTGCCCCTGGTGATGGTAAGGTCAAGCTCAAGGGGCCTGAGATCATCAAGCTTGCGGAACAGATGGCTCTTGCCGGGTCCTTCCCCAAGGTCGAAAAGATCTTCAAGGCCTTCCTCCGCTGCATTAACTCGGAGATCACTGATGCTCAACTCACCAGCGAATGCGGTTGGATCACGGGAGAGCGTAAGGACCGCCCGAAGCACCTTCCTAAAGAAGTCAAATAGACTTCCTCTACAGGGGGCTCTTGCGAGAGTCCCCGATAGGGTTAACGCTTTTGAGGGATTAGACACCCCTCCCTCTACGCCCAGACTGGTAGGTGTGTGGCTCTTTCTCTGGGAGGCCGCACAGGCGTTAACCCGTAATTATTACACTTGGTGGTCTGCCCCATAGCCGTAAGGATGGGGCTAGGCTGAAAATCAGCTGTAACGAGGACGCCCAGCGACTTTCACGCTGCAAGCGTAAAGCCTTACAGCGGGCCACCCGAATTTAAATGGAGGGATCATGCTTAACATTGCTGTGGCCGTGCTGATGACTCTTGCTTTCTTGGGGACGCTGTACGATCTGCTAAAGCCTTGGCGGGATAAGAGGTTTGAGGCACGCTGGAAACGAAAGAGGGGGCTCTGAGGGGAGGGGGCTCTAAGCCCCCATCCTACCGTGGTCCTAGTCCTCCCTTCCTCTTCCCAGCCAGCTTCACATGCTCATCCAAGTCGGTTAACAGGGTGTCCAATAGATCCACACTGCGCCTGACCCTCTTACGGATGAAGTTCCTTTCCAGTTGACCCCCAACATTCATGAAGTGCCGTTTAACTCTGGGGTCTACTGCGTCTATCTCAGCTTTCGTTAGTGGTTTCATTTTCCTCTCCTTCAAGTGTAATTATTACGGTTATCTTGACACAAAAAAGCGGGAGGCACTGAGCCCCCCGCATAAGTGTTAGGGAAGGTTATCTATTCGGCCACGAACAAGCAGTCCAGATGCACGATGGGGATTGTTAGCCACCTGTTCTGCATGTCTCTGTAGTCGGTAAACGGGAAGCCGTTCTGGGGGTTAAACTTCCCGAATCTGCACCCGCTTCCAATTACGGATGCCTTGAATGCCAGCCACACATCCAGGGCCTCTTGAGTAGTTCCTCCTACTCTTTGTGCCACTGTTGTAGCGGGGTTTTCAATGTCCCACCCAAAACCGTACTGGTGAGTCTCCGAGGTAGACAGAACACCCCACGAGGGTAAGGCGTAGCCTAATCCCCCTTCAGCGAAACGGTTGTCACCCCACCCTCCGTTAGGCAGTGTTCCTGTCATTACGCGCGGAATGATGCCGTGCGAGTTTCCTGCATATATGGCGAAATTGTACATCATGACTTTTATCATGTGTACAGATACGGCCTTGCCATACCTGGAGTATCCAGGCTGACCATTTTGGTCCCAGTGTCTGGTATCCACGGGAGAGTCTAACGGCCCCGTATAAGCGTTTGCTGTCAGTGGGACGAAAGGATGGGGGTTGCCGCTGTAGTCATAATCCGACACCTTGAGCCGATTGAACCATGTAACGGTGGGCAGATTGTCGGTGATGTGGCTACCCTGCATTGTGGTGTCAATGATCCCGCTGAAGTTTGCATTCCTGTATGCGAAGTCTGGCGTACATGCTTCTGTGCCAGCTGCATTTAGAACCGTGGTCATTGTGATAGGGCTTTGGTACGAGCCAACAGGCCGCGCCACCGAATCAAAGAACTGGTGAGTGTGCCAGTCCGTTCCAGCACGCATCTGGGTGTATACATCAATTTGTTTCCCAGGCAGTGGGGTTTGAGTGAAAGGTGGTGTTAGTGAACGTCGTGCGGCGCAGTACGAGTGATACATAGTCTTCCACGGCAGCACGTTCTCGCCTTCGGTAGGTTCTTGAGCCATTGCCGAGAACAGGCAGAGTAGAAAGCAGATAAGTAGAAGTGTTGAGGTTTTCATGGTTGTCGTTTTCCTTTCTTGTGTAATTATTACGGTTTGCACTACCATACGGGAGGCTGAGGGAACCCGCTAACCCCAATAACGAAATAGACCAATGCTCCGATGTAATTGTCATCATTCATTGGGCCGTACGTCGTCGTGGGGTAAGCCGGATCTGGGGTTTGGCTGCCTAGATAGAACTGAACAGTAGTCATGCCTATGAGGCTGTTGAGGATTTGACTGTTCCACTCAAAGAAGCCTGTGGCGTCCGTATACCCCAGTAGGCACCCGCCATCTACTTCATGACCGCTTATCCCTACGGTGGGGCTACACAACACTTCTTCAATCCATGCACCATCAGTGAATCGCATCGCCCGACGCTGTACCCAAACCTGCTGGTTTGGCCTACCGAATCTGATTCGGAATGTAACAGGGTCACCGACTTGGTAAACGCGCAACGCCATAGTATCCAGGTTTTGCCCAGCCTGCGATAAGGTGACTCTCGACATGTTCACCTCCCCAGGGTTCAAGGTTGCCGGGGATTCTTTTACATACCCTATGATTTGGTATTGCGGGACTGATATCGTCAAAGCCCCGAATAGGACAGGAGCGTTAGCCTGATTTTGAGCATTAGCCGCATACCCCCATATATAGCGAGTTCCCGAGAATGAGGGTTTAAAGGTGAGTGTGATAGTGTGCGTCTTATTTGTGCTGGAGCCAGTCTGGGAGAAGTTCACCTCATCACACTGTGAGTTACCCTGTAGCCCTGTGCTGTAAGGCGCACTCCACCCATTTCCGGCATCATTAAGCAAAACACCGTCTGGGTTGTCTTGAGGCGCATAAGACCAGCACCCGCCGTTTCCGTTAAACGAATTGGAAGCCGTTATCCCAAATTGGCTGGAGCCGCCCGTCGCGCCTTGGTAGTTGGTATAGAACGTGAAAGTCTGAGTTGCGCTGTCACCGCCTGGGGTTGGACCCGCCATGGTGATTACTGGAAGAGGAGGCGCTCCTACAGTAAATGTGCCTACCACAGTCCATGGGTATAATGCCTCGTAGGGAGTCTCGGACATGGTTCCAACATAAGCCCAAATGTATTTCAGGCCAGTGTTTGACGATGGGAAAGTCACTCCGCTCATCTGAAAAGTAACAAGTCCACCCGATACGGAAGCCTGAACAGCACCAGAATTAAAGGTGCAAGAGCCGCTACTAGGGGTGATGGATGTCGGCGGGGTGTGGTGAAGCCACGCAGTTGCGCCGCCATGTCCGCCAGTGCTAAGCATGTCGTCATACCCGCCATTGTCTTGAGGCAGGCTGTACTTCATGATGCAACTGGAGCCTAGCTGTCCTTGCGGGTTGGTGTTGGAGTTACCAAACATCACGTACAGATGAGCCATGTGTGCTGTAGTGCCCGTGTTGGACTGTGCATACATGACGAAGCCCATACTCATTGCAGGCTGTGATGTCGGGTTGACTGACACATTGGATATTGTGGCAAAGCCCTGAACTGCAAACATGCAGCACAGAGCGAATGTAAGTAGAAGTGTCTTTATTTCCGTTTTCATGTGGGTTTCTCTCTTTCCAAACCGTAATAATTACACTGGGGAACCCGTTAGAGTCCCCCAGCACGGGACTACCTACTAAACAACGGGGTTGGGAACGAATTCTCCGAATGAGATCTCGCCCAGTACTGCGCCCTGATCCGGGTCATACACATCCAGCAAGCCGGTCAGAACGATGTCCTTCTTGCCGTCGCCAAGATCGCTGTCAGCATCGACAGAGATAATGACAGACTGCACCGGGGTGTCTTCCGGTACGGCGGCGGTCACGATGCTGCATGTGAGGCCGTCTGATGCGGGTGTCAGGGTTGCGAATTCCGGCGGGTCTGCTGTCCAGACGGGAGGGCCGTCAGTCCGCCCCTTTCCACCGTTTTTCTTGGTATAGGACACCGTGCCGATGCCCGTTGCGTTCATTGGTACTTTCATTTTGAAGTTATCTCCTTCTTTCGTGGTGCTGCCAAAGGTTATCCGCAGTGTTCCCTTTTCTGCGGGGGGTAATGTGACAGCTAACAGAATCTCTTCAATCTTTGCGCCTTGATCTGCTAGGATTGTCTCTAGCTTGTCAAACCGCGCCATTATCCGAGCTTCTGTTCTCTGCATTTCTTCTAGCAACTCAGCGAACATTCTAATTCACCGCTCCTATTTTACATCACCTTATCAGTCTTACTGCTAACATCGTGTACAGCGTACTTGTCTGCTATACACTGGTCTATATAGTCCGCTAAGGACTTGTCACGGACTACAAAGATGTCAAACTCGTGTACGGGTCCAGGCTCTCTCCCCATGGTTATGTTGCGGCGGGCATAAGACACACCCTGTGAAGGCAGAGACATCACCTCGTGAATGATGCGGTACACCTCTCTACCTAAGTGGGTCAGAGCAGCTAGGGCGTTAGCCTGTTTGGGTGTAATCATTACGCTTTTCTCCCCGTGCAGCGTTTCAGCCGTGAAGCCTCCAGCCAAGCATGACGGGCATTGTCAACCTCTGCCTTACCTGACTTGCCCCAACTGTACTCAACTCTGCGAATGGCGTACTGCTTATCCAGTCTCGCCACCTCCAAGCAGTTCTCACACTCCCCGCAATCAGGCTCATGAACCATCTGGAACCGAGCCGCCTTTGCTGCCAGAGAATCGTACATACTACCTCCAAATTGATCCGTTAAGCCTCACCAGCCGACTAATGCTATCCCATTTCCTAATTAGCAGCTGTGTGTTGCTGAGGTTGAAGACGTAGGTGTACATGTCCCCATCATCCACGGGTCCAGTATGCACCAGTAAGTTATGGGTCACCATCACTAAAGGGTCAGGCACGATAGCCACCAAGCTGTGTGTGATGTCAGTTATCTCTCCGCTCTGAGCCGTGTAGGAGGATTCTAGCAGCACTCCATGAGGTATCCTGCCCTGACACAGAGCCGGGATGATGACGGAGTGCGGGGTGTATAGCTTGAAGGGGAGATGCTCAAGCCAGACTACCTCTTTGTTGCCTTCTCTGTCCATGCTGGATAGTTTATGTAGCATAAAAGTGTAATGATTACGGTTTGTAGAGGCCGACGTTGAAGTGTTTGCCACCAGGGGATACGGATTCAGTCCAACCGACCACGTTGAGTCCGATAAAGTTGAACAGGGAGCGCAGTTCATAGTCCGAGTAGTGCCAGATGTGCTCATCGTGCCACGGAGCATTAGCGTGTTTGGCCTCATCGTAGGAGGGCATTGCACCAATCTCTTTGTAGCGGTGGGTGATCGCGCCCCAGCTATCCCGATTGGGAGTAGACAGGTACATGATTCCACCATGCCGTAGAGATGCGGCAATCTTTGTCAAGGTCTGGAGCGGGTGAAAGTTGAGGTGTTCCAGTACCTCAGTCATGATTACCGTGTCATAGGTGTCAGGTGCTAGTGTTGGGCAGTTACGCTCAATATCACCCTCTAGCGCAATCAGGTGGAAAGTGTCAATCACCTCCAGACTCATGAAGGGCACGCGGTCTAGTGTGGTCACCGACTTTGCATTCAGCGAGGATGCCAAGCACGCCAGAGTACCGTAGGCGGGGCCAATATCCAGCACGTCTCCCAGCTTGTGGGATTGCTTCCACATCCACCACGGGATAGCCCCCACGTACCCAGCCTCCTCACCAGAGTATCTAGTGGTGTAGTAGTTATCTGGGCCGTAGAGGGCGACTAGCTTCTGTTGCACTGGTGCCAAGATCGAATGGGTCTTACTCATTGCAAGTCGAGTGTCCTTTGATTGGGGTCTACAGTGGGCATGTTCACCACTGTGATACTACTGATCTCGGCATCCGTGATTGGTCCTGTAACGCGGGTGTGAATAGCCTGCTTGATGTAGTCATCCGTCCAGTAGTCTGGGATGGACAACTCGTAACTAACTGTCACTTTTCGGTTCTGTTGTGGTTCCGACATAGCTTGTATCCTTTGGTTGGAGAACGTCTGGCAGTGTTGGGGCCAATCCAGCCCGTTGGAGTAGCAGATAGTTCACATCAATGACGTGAGCCCTGCAAGACCTTAGAGTTAGTGTGGGCGAGGAGAATGTCTCTCTGCCCATGTGACCCACTGGCCCTGGTTCGGCTGGATCGTTGTAAGTGAGCCAAAACTCTACCGGAGCCTCACACAGGGTGCATTTGCTTGGGGTAGCTTTCCGAATCTTGATTGATTTCTCCATAAGTGTAATTATTACGCTCAGTCCAGAATGGGTGTCACCTCTCCGCTAAGTGGTGGACTCATCATCCGGTGCATCCTCCTTGGTGATGCGCAGAGTGTAGGATGCCGCTTCGGTGTAGCAAGCATTAATGGTCGTGATGGGCACACCAGCCGCTAGGAGTTTGGCGGGGTCCAGGACCTTGCGAGGGGCATTGTAGTAGTTAATGCGGTAGTCACCCAGCAGAGCCTTACCGATCTTGTACTTGCCGATAACGACCTTGATGGACTCAGTGAGCTTTTTCTTCTCCTTGTCCAAGGGCCGTATGATCTCGCCAATCTCACCGTGGCGGGTTACCATGCGGGCAAGCTCAAAGCGTTTCTTGGCGTCAGGTATCACCGTGGCGTCAATGACTGGGATAACCTCCTCCTCTTTCTCTGGCGGGGCCTCAGGGGCCTCAGCCGCTTGAGGAATCATGGAAGGTGCCTCAATATTAGCAATCGCCTGAATTCTCTCCCGTATGCTCAGTACTTTCGGCTTCTCAGCCAAGTGTTTGTTAAAGTCCACCATAACGTAAATGCCTCCATTACAAGTATAGCAACCTTGTGTCTGATTGTCAATAGGTACCCAAAATAGTGTTCTGGGGTTTTTCAGAACGGGCTACTTGGATTTCTCGGATTTAGAATCCGATTTAGTTTCGGTATTAGGTGCCAGAGCCTTCTGCAATGCATAATAGAGATCTAGCAGATACCGGATGTCGTGCGGGCCTTCCTGATTGTTTGGTGTGCTCATAACTGTAATTATTACGCTTCCTCTATAGTGATATCAAAGCAGCTGAGATCCACGGATGGCCGCACCCAGTAGAACATTTCATACTGCCCTATAGGTGTACGCCTGTAGTAATTTCTACGCTTGGGTGACACTTGGGCACAGGCCTTAAATGGCTTGGTCCGGTTGAGCACAAAGATATAGGTCAGTCCTGCCAGTTTCCATTCCTTCCTGTACCATCCCCAGGGAGGCTCACAACCCTCAGGAATGGTAGGTAGATGCATAAGTTCCATTGTCATTTTGGTAGATCCCCCCACGTGTCAGCAGTAACACCAGATGCTACAAGCGGCACGCCCTCATTCAACCGACATACGTTCTCCATGCGGTACACCATCATTGCGGTCACCTCTTCCACATACTCATCTCTAACCTCGAACAGTAGCTCATCGTGAATCTGTAACTCAGGGTTGCAGATGTCGCCGTACAGCCCAGCCATCACAAAGTCATCGTCAATAGCTGCCATGGCCAGCTTGATCACGCCTTGTGCCCCACCCTGCATTGGCAGGTTAGACCCCTCACGCAGAGCCCCCATCACTACCCACTCCAGCACTGATCGTGCCGCAGTAATGTGTTGTCCACGTCCCCAGCTATCGCACATGGTAGCCGTGCGCCGCATATAGCGGTGATCCTCCATCCGCATTTTCAGGAGTTCTGAGTAGCGTATGTAAAAAGCGTTAATGATGTCTTGGCACTTGTTCTCTATCCAGAGCGGTCGGAACTTAACACAATTGTGGGCAAAGCAATCTTCCGGTACATTATGGGCCTTGCCCTCATCGCATTTGCTACACACTGCTGGCCTATTGCAGCCAGCGCAGATGACAGGCATTTGCTCTTGTAGTCCACTGGCCGTAACATCGTAGATAGAAGCAAGAACGCATGTTTTGGCGGGCCTTCTGTGGTCAGTCTTAGAGACTCCAGGGTAGTGCCAACCCTCAGAATCACGATAGCGTTTATCGGGGATCTTGAATGCCGAGGTTGCGAAGTCACTGTAAATATCCTCCTGGTTAATGTAAACATTACACAAATTGGTATCACGGCTACGGTGCGCTGCCCAGCGTGGCTCAATCTGGGATAGATCAACTGATACCTTCTTGTATCCCTTAGCCGCAGGGAATCCACATCTCACTTGACGCCCGCGCTCTGTACGAGACGGCATAGCAAGTAGGTTAGGGTCCACACAGGATAGACGTCCAGAGGGCACCCTAGTGTTCCTGAAGTTAGGGAACATGCGCCATACCCCATTGACCTTGCGGGCCAGTTTGGGCATGGGATCTACGTAGGTGCCTTTAAGCTTCTCGTACTCTTTGTATTCCAGACACTTGCCCACTACTGGATGCTCATGCTGGATAGCAGTGAGCACCTCATCCTCAACGCTCTCACGTGAGCCTGAGTCAGTGAACTTAATCTTGGCTTGCTTGAGGCCCATCTTTTTGAATAGGAGATCGGCCACCTGATCCCCTGAACCGGGGTTAATATGGCACCCGCTGAGAGTGTAGATCTCTTCTGTCACCCTCTCCATGTCGCGGCCAAGTGTCACACCCATTGAGGCAAAATGACTCAGGTCTATTTCCAGGCCACGCTGAGCCATGCGCTTGATCATGGGCATAGCACCGGCGTCTATCTTGTACACGTTCTTAGGGAATAGACCACTACGCTCAGGCAGTAGGCGCACGCCGTTATAGCATCTCTGGAATTTGGGTCCTGATGACTTCGAGATAAGCGTAATCATTACGGTTCTAGATCCGCCAGAATTTGCACCATCAGCTTCTCTGGGTGAGCAGATAGGAACCTGCCGCAGTGTAGTTTCCCACAGTCATGGCAGGTGTACTCGATTCTGAACATGTGACCATGTATGGCAGCTAAACGCTGGGCAGTGATCATACCTAGCCAAGCCTCATGAGGTACCAGGATTCGCATTATCATCTCTCTATCTCCAGGTAGCCCATCCCAGGACTCCAGTTAAGTGGACGCCAGTGAATGGTAAGCAAGAGGGGCTCAGGCACATGTACACCCTTCTGACGACCAGCCTCTTGGATTAGACGCCAGTCCTTAGGCTGGAACCAGTCAGTGAACTTGTATCTCTTTTGGTGGTCAACGCACAGGCCATTACCGATAAGATAAGTGGGCTTGTTAGTCTGGACGAGGTTGTTCACGCACGCTTTGTACTCTGCTGTCATCGTCTCGTAAGCTGCAATCACCTTGCTGCGGTCAAGCTGTGCCCGCGTCATATAATCCGGGTTGTTGATCAACTCACGCACGATGCTAGGCTGGTGCAGTCCCACAGTGCGGTATGTGGGAACACAGATAACAGGGACTACGCTAGCTTGTAGTCGGCAGAGCGGGTAGGTGCAAAGCATTAGCTCTCCTTCACATCACGCTCAAGCTGTTTAATAAACACATCAGCCTGGGTATAGCACTGAGTTGTATCCCAAGTGCTGAATCTGATCTTGAATACGACCGCTAGAATACTGCGGATGTAGGGTCTACCCTGCTTTAACGTTTCCAAGTCCACTTCTTTGTTCGTAGGCACTTTGTGGCTCCTTCTTAACCGTAATAATTACGCTTTCTGCTGCTTTTACATCAGCCTCTAGCTTCTCCCAGCTAAGAGACTCCTTACCATCCCACCCGAGAGGGCCAAGAGTGTATAGGTTGAAGCCTGTAGTGTGGATGATGGGATATAGTAGGCCCATCTTGCGCAGACGATACCAACGGCTGATGATGTCGATCTCATCCTTGCCCCACTCCCCAGTTAAGATGTGTCCTGGTGTGTGCTTCATCATGCTGCGTCCCTCCATTCCTCCTGTGGTTTACGCCTTACAACTCGCTCCATCCCCCTGATGATAGGTACCAGACGCAGAGTAGCGTCCGCGTCACGGCACGCATAGTAAAGCGCCTCAGAGTGCGGGGCATGGGTGATACACTTCCCAGGCCAAGGCCCCTGCACAGCCTGTACTTCCTCTTGGTGCTCTGTCCAGTTCTTAGTCCACTGCTCAAATACTTCCTTGTCGGGATTCTTACTGTAGTTGGTCCAGAATGTCTTGAGCTTGGTCTTGAAGCCATGTGGCTTGTACAGCTTCCAGCCTCCCTTGTCAGTCCTCAATAACTGCTCATCTGGCTTACTCCAGTCTTCACACATGGCATTGCGGTAATAGTCCAGTACGATCGGACGGCTATAGGGAGTCACTAGATCATCAAAGTCCTGCATTTTCATGCCAAGCTCACGCCATGCCAGAGCCTTCAGCCCTTGGGGGAGATTACCCAGATGAAACACTTTAACCATAGTGTCAACAATCCGGCGATAATCGAACCTAAGCCCCATCTCTTCAACCACCTCCCCATCAAAGAGCCAGTTGTGGAAGTAGATGTCTCCTTTCCAGACGTCAAGCCACTCTTGATATCTATCCAGAGCCACACGATTCTCCACACGTATAAGACGCCCAGTACCAGGACGGACAGAGAAAGTAATGCAATGAGGAGCGCCGCCGCGACGAGTCTCGGTATCATCTGCCATAGGACCGAGAGAGTATCCTCCCAAATAATCATCGACATCTTGAGCACTTTCACACTCCTGGTAATCTGGGTTAGGGTACTGATCGGTGGGCAGAGTCAGGGTGCCCGCCATCATCTTGCGCAGCTTAGCCCAATCAGTACGGATCTGTAGCATTTTCTTGGGCTCGTGGATACCACCAGCTGGGTGCCACATAGGGTAGGCCATTCCAAATTGAGTCTGGTAGGGCTGACCATGATGCATATCAAGGTTTATGTCCTTGTCTAGAGCTAGACATGCAAATGCGCCCATGGGCACAAGTAGCTTAGGCTGATTGTGCTGTATCTCAGGGTACAAGTGATGCTCAGCGCAAGAAAATAGCAGATCCTTATGGGGCTGCTTGTCCATTTTGAGCTTGTGTTTAGGCGTGTCTGGGTAGCACTGGATAGCATTGACTACCCTCACGTTAGGCCTACGAATGCCAGCTAAGGGCATGTAATGGCCGTCCACTTCCTTACCTGTGGGTCCTATAAACACCTGACCCTTCTGTTCCTCCCTGGGACCAGGGGCCTCCCCGATCCATAAACCGTAATTATTACGCTCTGGGCCTGAGCCTTTGATGCATTTATACGTGCCGGGGCACATGGCGCAGCGGTCGCTCAAACTCTTACCTCCGAGACGTACACCTTAAGCTGTTTAGCCGTGGCCGTCTGTATCATGTGATAAGTGCCTGTACTCTTCCCATCCCACACTGCAACCAGAGCATGTGCATAAGCTGCCATCTCTGTGTTGCGTTTGACTCCAGCAGCAATCCCAAACTTTGTCCAATCAGCGGGGAACACCTTAAGGCCGTATCTGAACTCAACTGATAATCTCTCTCCCAGCCGGTCAACATTATCCACCCAGATCCCGTTGACATTGCTGCGGGCAGCGTGCCCTGATACGATCTCAGTCACCTGTAGAGCCCAGCCGGATAGTATGAATGCACGCACTACCAGCCGGTAGTCGGTAATCGTTCTGCTGCCCGCAATGATGCACTTCATTAGTCCAAACCACTTCCAGCCGGGGCTTCCCTGAATATCTTAGCGATGGCTTCAAACGCCTGTGCCACGGCCTCCCTGCGGTGCTGGCTCTTAGGTAGCCAGAAGGTGATAGCGCTCCTGTCATCATCTACAGGAGGGTGATGCAGCATGAGCGTAGAGTGTAGAACCAGCTGGGCTGCATGATACACCACTCCCGTGTTGCTGATCTTCTCCACGGGTATAACCTCATCTGTAAGTTCTTGGCTGTATACATTTACCTTCACTTGATCCCCCTTATCTCTCTTACAATCTTCTTTGCTGTTGCTGGGCCTATCCCCTCAATAGCCATCCAGTCAGACTCATCCGAGTTGGCCAGAGCATGGCCAGTCTTGAACATTGCCGCCGCCTGGGTGCCATACACTACCCCGATATCATCCAGCGCATCAGCCCACCTACGGGCCAGACTAGGCTTGCCGCTCAGCACTGGAATCGCGGGCTTGTGAATCTCAATCATGCTGGTGTGAGTCTTCTTTTGGAAGTACTGGTACATCTCACAGATGTTGTACGCAGTGTGGTACAGATCGTTGGATTGCGTAATTATTACACCCGCACGCTGCACGCTGATCATGTACCGGAACAGCTTGGAGTAGAGTATTCGTCTGGCACCGCCCATGCTAGTTTTGAGCGGACCCCAGGACTGACCGCTACGGTATCCCTGCATGAGGATGCCATCGTACCCATTGCCATTGCCTGGGCACCACATACCCTCAAGGCACATGAACGCATGGCCACGGCTGTATAGCTTAGTCATCCCTATGTACTGGTGGCCAGAGAAGCGAGAGTCATCGATACAGCTGAGCATGTCATTGAGGGTCTTACGCTCAATCCCCACCGTGACTGGACCCTTAGGACCCCTGCCCTCAAAGGACACATCCCCGTAAGGAAGCTCAGTAGACTCACAGGCAATCCCCAGCTTGCGTATGATCGGCTGGAGTAGCTCTTTGCCCTTACCATCACTGCCACTGCCCCGCCGATAGTCCACGTAGATCATGCAATCTCCTCAAGGTCCCAATGATCCATGTACCTGTTGACATGGCGAAATGACACTGACTCGCTCCTGCGATTGCGCGTACGAGTGTACTTTCTGTACACTTCAGGTCGGGTGAGCACGGGCACAGATCGGTCAATAAAATGCCCTTCACTCGTGGCGCTGTGGTGGTCTTTGGCCGCTATGTAAACCCGATCACCATTTGGCCTGACCACACACACAGTGGGTATGAATACCCCTGGATACTTATAGCCGGTTAGCATACGTCCACACCTCCACGTTATTGGGTAGAGGCTTCAGCAGTGGCAGCACTGCCGTATCACTCAGACGACCATTGCCAATGCCGGGGAAGTTAACAGCAAACTTGACAGAGGGCTTAGTGACTGCCCACAGAGTGAGACACCGCACACTATTCTCAATCAGGCCTAGATCGGCCTCATCACGAAAATGGTTCTTGACCTGGAAGATTGCTAGAACAGGCTTCTCCCATTTGAAAGAGGTCAGCACGCCATACGGCTGATTAGGATTGGTTGCAGACCAGCAGCTTACCAGACGGCCAAACTCAGCCTGAGCCTCCGGGTATTTCTGAGTCAGCTGGAATGCTGCACCTCTACCCATGACAAGCCCGCCATCATTGCGGATGAAAGCATTGGTAGTCACCAGCATAACGTCAGGCTTCGATTCAAACATGTCGCCTTGGCGTAGTATCATTATTTCCTCCTTAATGCGTGCCCAGGAAATCCAGTGCCGCGCCTAGACTCATACAGAGCCTTGTCCCTAGGCCCATAGATGTTGTATAGGTCATCAGCGAATAGGGGCTTGGGGTTGCCCATGCGTGACCAGTGCTTGTGCTCCTGTTTGATATCGGGACGCTGCCCAAACACTCCCAGCTTGGTAGCCACTTGCTGTAGCTCAGTGTCGGCGTAGAGGTGAAAGTACTCATCCCTGAATGGGCCGTGCCCGCTGTAGGACCGCTCAGCAAACTCCCTGCCTATCCAAGGGGAGGCAGCAGCCGTGTCAATGTAGCCGTCACCATAGCGATCCCCTGTGGGCTGCATAACACCAAGAGTGCCTTTGAAGTACTCTCTGCACTGATTAGCCACCAGATGAGAATCAAAGTGCTCATCAGGCCAGTAGTCATCCCCCCCACACACAAACCAATCAACGTGCATATCAATTGAGAGTACTGTTTTAATCAAGTGATTGTTGCTAACTGCCCAGCCAGCGTAGAAGTCCACAGGGTATTGGTATATGGGTAAGACCAGGGGCTCTCCCTGCCTGATAATCATCACGCGGCAGCCGAAGTCCAGCCACGCTTGCAGGCAAGACTCAGCTTCGCGTCTTGGTCGGGCTGATGGACATAGATACCAAACTGACATAAGATCCTCCTTAAACCGTAATAATTACGCTTTTACTCTCAGGTCTTCTGCTCTCATGATGGCCATCTCAGCCTGTGCCAAGTCGCGGGTGATTGGTAGGGGGAATACTTTAGCCTCCTTGCGCCACTGCTGTATGAGAGCAACTACGGCAGCCGCTTGTTCCATGGTCAGAACTACTGTCAGTTTTCGAGTGTCGTTCATAACTTAAACCCCCACCTCTCTAATGGAACCTCAGGGTACACGAGATCCACCAACCCACGAAAGTTACAGTTCTCTCCCCAAAGCTCAGCCCCTACCTTTTCCATATCATGCTTGCATTTGAGAATCTTAACTCCCCACTCCATGGGCACTTGAATTGTGCGGCTGCCCATTTTCTGAGTGCGTGCTGGTCTGAACATGTGACTGATTTGCATGTCCCACAGGTAGTCTTGATCCTTGAATCCCTGACGTTCCTTGCCGCCAGTCTTACGCCGCATGTCCTCACCATTCACAGGGTCTTTCTCTGGAGTGCCATCAGCCTTGTAGACAGTCTCATAAGAGTCCTTGACCTTGTTGGAGAAGAACACAATCTTGCCCGAGTCCCAAGCCTTGGCAATCTGAGCCCGCTTGTCAGCGTATGGTGCGGCATAGCGAGTCTGTGGGTAGATCTGGGTTGTCTTGCCGAAGTAGCCCAGGATGTGAATCTCCCAGAAATCAGAGTCACCGTCAAGAAACACACAGGTGGAGTCTTTACTCTCCAAGGCCTCATAGAAGCTGGCCCGTATAAGCTTGTAATACTCGCCATAGTCTGCTGTCTTGGCTTGCCCCTGCAATGGTGGCTGGATAACTTTGATGCCTATGTTGGGATTGCGGTGAGCCGGTGGATGAGGATTGTCGAACACTCCCTGAAAGTTGCGATCCACTGAGAGCATCTGGATGACTCCTGGGATTGACAGGGCGAACTCAGTCTTGCCACAGTCGGTCATGCCCTCTTGTCCCACCAGCAGAGGCTTAAGCCAGATAGGTTTCTGCACAGTGCCCAGATTGATCTTATGGCGTGTCATGAAAGGCGACACAAAGCCCTGTCTCTCAAATGATGCCGGTAAAGCCATTATTCAAATCTCCCATGGTTGATCCTGTGAGCCTCTTCAAGCTGAAGCATTGCCTCAAACTCTCTCTTGTAGTCCGCTAGCAGATTCCAGTTATTGTCTAGCTCATCCTGGGTGAACTCAATCTCCCAGACAATGCGCTGAGGGGTGATGGGGAACTTGTAGTTGCCGCAGAGGAACCAGCAGTGCATTACAGCAAAGCGGGTGCCCACTGCGATGCAGTAAGCTTTCATCTGGGCCAACCACATCCATTGGTTCTCCAGATTGCCTACTGTCTTGGTGCTCTTATAAGTGGCCTTGACTTCATGAACCCGTTTGGTCAGGCTCATGCTCTTTTTGAGATGCTCGTTGAGCGTAATTATTACGCTTTCGTCTTGGCCGTCGTGCGTCATGTAGACGCCATCGTACAGAAGCTCTTGCGGGTGATCCTCAACGCCGTACATGCTGAGGATCTCTGGTATGTAGTACTGCTCAATAGCCAGCCCTATACTGATACGTAGTATTGCTGTTGGATCGGTAATGGTGCGGACATCCACAAGGGATAATTCCTCAGCCCATTCGGCTTTAAGGATGCCCGCTTCAGTTGCAATGCACCTGATGATAGATGAGACATGCGTGCCGACAGAGCGCGGAGTCTTAGGCGCAGGCAGAAACAGCGGATAGTTATCGGTGCTGACGTTTACGATCATAAATCCTCGACTCGTCGTTAGCTGCTAATTCCCGCAAGAACTCTGACACTCTGGCCAGTTCAGCCTCAGTGAAAAGAACGCACAGGTCATCTGTGCTGTCCTTCATTCTCAGCCGCTCTAGCCTTTCAGCTGTTATAACCCTGAGGCCGTCTCTGTCCTTTTTGGGAACCCAGAGACGGCTAAGATTGTCCAGCCGGTAAGCCTCATTGAACAGCTTGGTACGATCCTCTTGAACCATGCTGCCTCCAAAGAAAAGGGGCACCTCCGAGATGCCCCGCAGTCTTTACGCGGCGGGCACGACCGCAGGACCCTGAACTGTGTAGTTCAGTTCTCCGAGGGCGATGAGGAGGTTATCCTCAATCTCAAAGATATTGGAGATCACCAGACCGGCCATGTCATTACCAGCCTGCTTCTCCAGGTACTTGAAGACGTTATTGCGAAGAATCGTGCGGGGCAATCCGTTGAGATTCTTGGTTAAAACGTCGTTGATTGCTGCGCTGGCCCAAGCTTTGATATCCTCGAAATCGGACGCAGGAGCAGCCGCAGCAACGGGCGCTGGAGGAGCCGGTGCCGCCACAGGCCTAGGAGCGGTGACGGGGCGAGGAGCAACGGCAGCTGGACGCGCAACAGCCACGGGACGCGGTGCAGCCGCCGCAGCTGGACGCGCAACTGGAGGCCGAGCAGCCACAGGGCGAGCCGCAACGGGGGCTGCAACAGGAGTAGCCGCAGGAAATCCGCCGCCACCTTCCCAGGGCTTGCCTCCCTCCAGGATCTCAGACACAACAGCCACCTTCATGGGCTTGCGGTTGGCGTCCTGTTCCACTTCCTGCATGTTGTTCTTCATGGACTTGCGCGATTCAGGCTCATCCTGATTCACCACGTAAATCCAAACGCCATCAATTGCGCTCACGTCATTGACGAAAACACCTTCAGGCATAGAGGATTGATACAGAGACTGGAGGTATAGACTCCAGTTAGTACCCTCGAACATTCCACCCTTGCCGCCCTTGCTGCCGCCGCCGGGAATCCGAACGATGCCCTTACCCGTCTCTGGATTCGGGGCAAAGGATTCAGCCGCCTTGGTGCCCATGGAGTAGAACTGTTGAATCTTGTTCTCTTCTGTGGGATTGGCCAAGGGGTAGAAGTCGATCATAACTCCTAGACGGGCAATGCCCTTGTTCTGTCCCGTCGTCTTGTCTGTGGCCTGATGCATGACCACGTTATGGATTGCGATGTACTGACCATCCGGAATGAATGTAGTCCCCGAATAGAAAGACAGTTCGCCGAAATTCAGTGCTCCGTTGTCTTGAGGCGTCATACGTTTACTTACTCTCCTGTTTGAGTTGTTTCCTTAACATGCTTACTTCTACTTCACAATCGGTAATGTGATTCTCGATTGCATCATTGGGAGGGCAATTGCGTTCAATCGTCTCCCTCAGAAGTTTGATGGCTCGTTCTACTTTTTCAAGCCTGAAAATTGTGAATTCGCTAGCCATAAAAGTGTAATAATTACGCTGCCCACTGCATTGGCGCGGGTAAAATGCTAATGGTGCGCATGAAAGCATTGAAGCTATCAGGGGCCAAGTGCTTAAAACGTGGATAGAACCAGTCCATATGCTCATCACATATGAAGTTCTCGCACCAGTCTGTTCTATCCCTCATGCCCCTGCCAATAGCCTGCACCAGAGCTTGCATGGCCTGATAGGGGCGGTACTCCTTATCCACAGCCTCACGAGCCTTCACGATCTTGCTTGGTGGCTCAAATGGGATCTTGCACAGGAACTGCCAGCGTGCCCGATCATGCTTGAAGTCAAAGCCCTCGAATACACTAGGGCTAACTAGGATAGAACCTGCACCGGCTTGAAAGAACTCATTAACTGATCTGTCAATGGGCTCACCTTTCTTATTCAGGATCATAGACGGCGCGAATCTAGATCTCTCTTTGATCTCTCCCTGCCGATCATACGACGTGCTATGGATGACGCCCTTTCTATCCCGCCGTCTACAAGCCACTCGGTCAAGTACAGCCCAAAGTAAACCAAGGTCATTAGCTTTCGAGTCCACTCGCATGGTAGGCAGATAATAAATAGGAGAACGGCGAGGATCAAAATCACTGGGCAACTCCTTGAAGGTGTAGGCCTCTTTTGGGATGTGGCACATCTGAACGGTCTTGTGCCGGATAGTAGCAGACACCCAAGTAACATCAGGAACCTGAAGTAGTAGAGTAGCTTCAGTGTACCGACCAGGACGGATAGGATCGAACTTGTATCCAAGCTCAGTCTGATCAACAATCCAGTCCACAGGCTTAGCCAGACAGAGGATACCCAGACGGCGGCACAAGTTACGCATATGGGTGTAGTGCCTGACCCATGCGGGCTTAGGGTCACGGGCATTCTCCAGCTTGTTGTAAGCTGCCTTAAGCTCAGAGTCTGCATACTGCTTGGCATTACCAGCCCAGGCACGCCATACGTTCATGTCATCCGAGTCATAGCCACGGGGGAAGGGAATACCCAGAGTATCCTCAATCTCCTTGTGATTGAGAACCACTTGCATAGCATCAGCTACAGCTTGAGGAGCGTGATGAGCCTCATCAAAGATCACCCTCTTGACGTGCGAGAGGCCCATACCGAAGCGTTTGTTTGCAGTCCACTTGCTGTAGTTGGTGACGATGAGACTGGAGGTTGAGGCCCTCATCTCAGCCTTACTCGAAGGGCAGGCAACCGTACCCTTGTAGCCACACTTAGCGGCATACCCGTCTTCACAGGTATAGCCCGCTTTCATCTCACAAGTGTAATTATTACGGCCACGCAGATCTACCATCCCTATGGATGAGAAGTCAGTCATGTACTGATCCTGTAGACCACGGGTAGCCGTAACAATGGCCGTAGGCTCACCACTTTCCAGGGCATCAGCTACAACAAGGGCAGACTTACCAGAGCCGGTAGGAGCACACAAGACCTTACTCCTGGTCTTTGTGGTTCTGAGGAATTCAAAGCCCGTCTCCTGATTGGGACGCCAGCTATCAAACTTCTCAGGTAGCCCGATATCTTGAGGTGTACGTATCTTCTCCACGCAATACTATGGTATCTAACCTTTGCCTAGTTGTCAAGAGGTGTGGGAAAATACTTTGAGATTTGTTTATGCGCGCTTAAGCACGGGCCTAAACGCTGGCAGACGTGGGGCAGGTACTCCACCACGTTTGAAGGTGTCGATGTCAGAGCTATCCTCTTTGGCGATGCGCTGATTGTGCATCTGTAGTACATCTGTATTGCTCTTGGCAATCTCTTCAGCACGGTCCTGTAGACCTTGCACAAAGTCGTCCAATGTCATGCCTAGGATGGCCGAGATCTTCATGCAGTGCTTGAGAGAAGGCGTACGCTGTGCCCTGAAGATACGTGACAGATAGGACACGTCCAGATGTTGTGCACGCGCAATAGCCGACAGATTAATGAACTGTCCCCTGAATCGAATTGTTTGAGCATTAGGCGACTTCTCAACTACGCCGCTCTTACCAGCTTTTGCCATGTAGACATAGTAACACAGAAAACTGTAATCATTACACTTTCAGGTATGCAGTACTTTGGTACTATGTAGCACATGAACACTATTGCGCCAAATGGATCGGCACTCTTTCGGATCGCTGGCAAGGATGACTCTGACACTTACAGGGGCATCACTGGCACGATCAGCACGAGTGATACCGTTCACTCATACATTGCAAAGGTGGTAGGAACTGATGACCGTTACTGCCTCAAATCCCGTCCCGATAGCATCGCTGCCGGGGCTACTGTCTCGGTGGATGTCACTGTGAACGCCTTGGATGCTCAAGGTGGGGTGCTTCCGCCATTCGTGATTAACTTCCAACTACAGGGACCGCCGCCACCTCCCAATGCCACACACGTGGTAATGTACGAGGGTCCTTTCGGCGTGGACGGTGGGTACTCCGCTCCAGCTGACCCTGGAAGTGGTACAATTAGCTTGTAGTCCTCGCGTCACTGGCCGCATCCCTTCCTCCGTGGGGTGCGGCTTTTTAGTGTCCCGAGTTACCGAAAGCGCCTTCTCCAGGATTACCAGGGGCAGAAGCGCACCGGCTACTCTGTCCAATTGGAGGTAAGCTAGATCTCCCAGGGAGGCCACAGGCCATTAGGAAAGTGGTAACGGTTTGGCCATCCGTGCCTCCCCCATAACCCAATACAAGAAACTGCTTGGCATCTAACACACACCCATCTAATCCAATAAAGTCACTGACCACGGCACAATCCCACAGCTTGCCCACCACAAATGCATGATCAGTTTCCTCTCCCAAGTTGCCAAATTGCACGTAGGCGCAGCCGTAGATAGGTACGCTGTAAATAGTTTGGAGAGGTAAAGTGGGCGACCTGTAAGCCAGCACTCGCGGCATTGGATTGAAGCCGTCAGTTTGAAACAGCCCATCTCCCAGAGTCCAAGATGAGGGTGCCATGTTGGGATTGTTCCAGCATGGCGCATCCCCAATATTGTTAGGCCCTACTATGAACACTGCATATGTGGGTACAAACACCTCCGAGTCAGGCACATCTACCCCAGCCACAGGGAAATATGGGGCCATGCAGAATAGGGATATAGCTCTAAACTGATGCGTGGTGGCATCACGAGGTGCATCTACCACGCTAAAGCCATGCGGGTTGGCAATAACAATGTACTCACTGACCGCTCCAACTCCTAGAGCGCCCATGAATCCCTTAGTGCCCTGGTCATCATTGAGTAGCTGATAGACTACGTGGTCCCCATTAAGCGAGAAATCAAACTTGAGAATGCCTGCTAGGTAATTATCCCCAGCACCCTCACGGTCGGCAGATGTCATAGAGCAGTCATACACAGCCGTGAAGTCCGCAGAGGATGATCGCATCGTGTACCCGCCGCCACTGGACACGGCTGAGCCGGATAGAAAGCCAGCAGATGTTACAAGGATCTCATTGAACTCAGGCCCATCAGGAACGGCCACCAGATCAAGTGTAAAGTTTACGCTTGTGTTCTGTGTGACGGTGGCGAACCAGCCTGATACGTCATTGATAGCCGCCACAAGATTGTCCAGTGTGCCTCCATACGTGGTGTCCATAGCCACGAATACACAAGCCAGACTGGTTCCAGGCACCTGCTTATATGGATCGAACAGAGTGTACTGAACTGCGCCTATGGTTATGAACCCAGGAGGAGCACTGCACCCGATAACTGTCTTGGGCAGCACCTCGATCCCATCTGTTACAGGTGTGCCAAGAGGGAAGGTGACAGATACAGAAGCGTGCAAGCCCGCTGTCTTAGTCCAGCCAACAGACTGTAGCAGTGTCTTCCACTCGTTAATGAACTTGATCTGATTGGGTCCGCCGATTCTCTTATTGCGGACGTTACCGCTGAACTTGATATCTAGGCTGTCGATAAGCATTAGTAGGCCACGTTCCCCGATCCTAACCCAGTAACCTCATAGATCAGCATCAGACTTGAATAGAATTGCGCGTGCCACGTAGTAGCCCGCACGTTGAAGAAGTTACCGGCGTACTCATCTGTGTAGGAGGTGAGTGAGTCTAGCGTACCAGCCGCAGTGAGTAGGAAGGCGTCCCACAGCTGCCCACGTATCTTCCACTCCCAACTAACAAAGGCGTCAATGACCAACGGGTTATTGGTGTTATAGATCCGAGTAGGCCAAGGTATCTGATTGTGGCTGATGGTGTTGGTAGCTGTCAGTGGCAGCACCCGGAGCAAGCCATCAAGAGGCCGTATGTTGTTGTTGTCTGCTGCAACCACCACAGCATCATTGAGACAGTAGGACATGCACGCATAGCAATCACTCTGCTCTCTGAAGCTGAAGGGGAACTGAGAGCCTCCACAGGACCACCAGATATTGCCAATCGTTGGGGGTGTAAGCCCTTCAGAGCACACGCCACCAACGATTGGGACATACGGGATACCGCCGCCTACAGAACTCCACGCCCCGTTAGCCTCCCCAGGCACAGAGAGGAAGCCTTGGCACCGGCCAAACAATCCCTGGAACGTTGGGAAGGTGTTATTAGTCTTGACTTGGTGTGGGAAGCCTAGTGCATCCTCAGCCTGATTCATGAACTGCCAGACGACACTACGGAAATTATACAGGTCAGATGTGGGATTGTCTATCTTATAGCTGAGATCATCTTGGATTAGTACACGGGCCTTATACAGTGCAGGCTGAAGGGAGGTGATCTCATAGACCTTACCACCTCCTGTCACATCTCTGACCACCTGCCACCCAACAAGGGGTAGCCTGATGGCCAGATCCTCAATCATGTCAGCGGGCGAGGTTCCGCGTATTGCATCGAATATGATCCGCTTGCCGGAATAAGCCACGGGCATACCGTAATAATTACACTTTTACGGATTCATTACAACAGTAAAACAGCGATCTTGCGCACCCGTGGCGGTCATGCGGAAAGCGATAACTGCTCCGTTAAGATCACTACCAGCCAAGTCAATCTTGTACCAGCCGTTAGTCATCTCTGTAGCTGCATTGGCACACGATGAGAAAGCTGCACCATCTATGCTGCGGAATCCTGTAACTGTCAATCCTGTGCGGGGTACACCAGCAGCATCCAACATGAGGAAGGGGAACCCACTGATGCCAGCATTGGTGACAGTATTACTCTGCACCTTAACTCTGCCACTTGATAAGCTTACCTGACCTGTGCCTGTGCCTGGACTAAGCAATACACTAGCGCCAAGATCTCTACCTGTTTGAGACGTACCTGCTACCTTGGTGACATTAACATTAGCAACACCGCTAGTGATATCCAGCTGTCCCGCGCCAGTGCCAGACGACAACAGGACACTAGCTGATACGTCGCGTGCAGTCTGAGCAGTAGCCGCTCCGGTAGGCCCAATCTTGACCGTGGTCGAATCTACCAGACCAGCAGCATCTACCACAACCGTCCTACCCGCAGTAGCGGGCTTGAGAGCTGAGTTACGCCTGATAGTGAAAGTGGCCACTACCGCACCAGTCACGCTCACCCCATCGATAGTCCCAGTCGTGATGACCACACTGAAGAACGATCCAGCAGAATAGAAGCTGCCGTCAGAGCTAAGGTCAATAGTGAAGTGGTTCAGCCCAGTCACCGAGTCAAAGTCAGCTGTGATACTCACGCCAGAGGTGCTCTGTGTGGTGCTGTTGTCTTTGTACACAGACAGCGCGGGAGAACCGGCCAGCGTGAATGTGCCACCAGTTGACGGCTTGTATGAGGCAAACTTGCCATAGATCGTGATACCTGCATCAAAGTCGCCAAGTGTGTTCATGCTACAAATCCTCTAATTGGATTGACCCCTATAAGACCACTGCCGAGAGCGCCACCGGGAGGAGCCGTACCCGTGGCAATGCGGAAAGCTACTTCAAATAAGAATGGGTTGAGGCTGGCACTGCCAGATACACCAGCTATGCGGTAGTACTGATAGGCTGTGGTGTTCCCATTAGGGCCATCAAAGAACGAGTACCCATAGGCTGAGTCGAACCCGCCACCTATAGCCCCACTGCTGCCTATGTTAGTGAAGGATGAGCCGTCATTGCTGCCTTGCAGCTGCCACACAGCATACGAGTCAAGCGTGTCCTGGAACCATCGGATCTGATCGATTACATACGCCTGGGAGAATAGGAACTGAATCCACTTGCCAGAGACGGCTAAGTGTGCACTTTCAAACTCTAGTGCTCCTGTGCCGCTGCCGTCAACTCTGTTGAGATTGTCAACAAAGAGAGACATGATGGGGCTAGCTACACCCGAGCGGCCATAGATCAGATTGCCTGATCCTGATGTCAGGCTCTGAGTAACTGTGATAATAGCCGTGCGATCTCCCGCACCTTCAGGGTTACCGTAATCAGGCACAGAGGCAGAGATGGCGTTTATCTGGAACTGTATTCCGCGCAGAAACGGGCTACTCGATGCGCTGCCACTGACACCCGCCATGCGATAGAACCGATAAGGCGTAGTGTTGCCATTGAGAGTTGTCTGAGTCTGAAGCGTAGAGCCGCCCAATGTGAACGAGCTTCCAATGTCTGTGTAGCTTGAATCGTCATTGCTGCCCTGCCACTTCCAGGTACCATGACTAGTGCTGTTGTCCTGACTCCATTTGGCCTCATCCACTATTCGAGGAGAGCCGAAATCAAAGGTAAGAGAGGTGCCAGAGTTGGCCTGACCATTCCACCAAGTGGTACCAGAGGTGTCCTGCTCAACAATGAAACGCAAGGCTCCACCAAAGGTGATACCAGCTGCCTTCACTAGCACCAGATAGCGCCTGAATCCCTGCCCGCCCGAATTGGTGTAAGCCTGTGCCATAAAGCGTAATAATTACATTCCTATGATGTTGCCAAAGTTGATAACATTCCAACCCTGACCAGTGGCACCGCCGCCACTTGAGCCAGTCCCAATGTATATGTTGACACGGTTATTGTCTGGATCGTCTATGACAGTTATAACCATTCCACCCTGCCCAATGAAGTTAAGGGTGTGCCGAGTAGAGATAGAGATACCATCAGACTGAACCTCAATCTTAGTGGGCTGCCAACTAACACCAGCATCAGCCCCGCTGTCCGCTGTCAGTACATCGTCATCATCCCCCACAGGGAGACGAGTAACATCACCGTCATACACCACCAGATCACCGACAGTAGTCAGTGGCGTGAGATCAGGTAGATCCTCCCAGTCAGCGTCAAAGTCAGCATCAGACAGCTTAGTCAGGACTTGGCCAGTAGTGCCGCCAGTTGGGAAGCCTGCACCATCGTCGCCTTTAAGTGCGAGTAGATCCCAGAAGTCTGTACCTTCTACCAGAGGCTCATTTGCAATGTTGTCATCCTGCAAGCTGATGTAGCTAGAGCCTAAGTGCTGTACAGCATCCCCCAGGTCGTAGGTAGACCCGCCATTCCATGGACCCTTCCACTGTCCGGTAACCGTCACCTGATTGACGATGCCCCATAGCACAGTGATAGTCGCTACGCCATTGGCGTCGAATTGCCCATCGGAGTTGGTGATATCCCAAGTGATTGCTTGGCCTTTGACAAGCTTCTTAGTCTTGATAGAGACTGATACCTCTGTCTCAATGGCTGTGCCCTCTGGAATAGTGATAGTCTCCAGCAGCACACCACCGACATTAACGTCTACAGTGAGATCCTCTGTGATAGTCCGACGCAGTACACCCAGGATTCTCAGTCCTGGGCCAGTCTCCTGCACTGTCAGCACAGGACCCTTGTTAGTGCCCTCTGCCAGATTGTGCATGTCGAATACTCGCCAGAATGCCTGAGGCCCCGGTGCCCCTCCACCACCACCCCCAGTGTCATCACCAGGGCGTAAGCGGGCAAGAGTAGCCCTCCAATCCCAATCAATGAGAGGAGAGCCCAGCGCGGTCACTTCCCAAAACACCCAGGCCCCGTCTGTGGCGACCGTAATTGAGTCAATCACAAAACGTGAGTTGACTCCCCAGCGAGCCTTGTTGACCAGAATGTTCTGACCAATGCGCAACCCATTCTTGAATGTCTTGATGCTCAGCTTCTTGGGGATGACGCCGAACTGCTGGCCAATGGCCCGAGCGTATGTCTCACCATCCACCAGAGAGTTAGGGCCGTCCTGTTGCTGGACGCTCTCATGGTAGCCAGTGCCACCCTGCCTAGCTGACGCGAAATCAATAGCATCCTCATTGTAGTAAGTGGCAAAGCCAGCCTCAAACATTGAAGCAGTGATGACAATCACAGCCCCTAAGATAGGAGCCGTGCCCGATGCATCCTGACTAATACCAGTGGAGTTGAGATTCCAGTAGTAATCCTTGCCGGTGTTGACTCCACCTACACCCACAGTCTTGGGGTCACCATCCACTGTGATAGTGGGCTCTCCTGCCGCTGGACTTGGCAGACTCCAGTTCTTAGTACTACCATCTCCCGTGAATGAGATAGCTTGAGGCGTTGACGCCTGATTGCCCTCACGCACGATCACGCGATTAACAAAGGTGTCGCCATCCTCATCGATCTCGGTACCCACTGTGTAATCTTCAGGGTCCGCGTCATCTGTGATGTCGAAAGGTGCGGCTGGTCCCACAGTGTCATCAGATATGACAATCTTCTTGTCAGGCGAGATATACCAGTGCATCCACTGTGGCGGATCACCCTGAGTAGCGGAGGTTATGATGTTGTCAAATGCATTGCCGCATGGTGCATAGCTCACCTTGAAAGATGGGATAGCTACACCTTCAGCCTCTGGCACAAAGTCAAAGCCCTCACTGCTCAGAGCATTGACAACCAGATACTTCATGATTGCCGAGGGTAGAGTGTTGTCGAACTGACCAAATACAGGGTTGGCAATGGGAGAGTCAGGGTCAGTAGGCTCTCCAGTGGTGCGACCGTAGGCCAAGACTTCCCAGCCTACAGCGTCCACCTGCCATTTCATGTAGTCTTCATTGCCCTCCACCTCGATGGCTTTGACGCGCATGATCAAGCCGCCAAAGTACTTATCACCATCCACGATGCCCAAGATAGGTTGAAGGGTCAGAGGAGGAGTCAGCGTATCCATGAATGTGAATGACGCTGTGTCGTGTGTAGTCAACGAGTTGTTGATATGGAACGTGTTTACCTGAGGTGATCCACGCTTACGAAACACGGTGCAATTGGACAGGGCATCCGGTGTCTGAGTAGCCGGGTCCTCAACCTCACACACATCATCACTGGTGACTGAGACAATTACCGTACGCAGCATCCCATTGTCAGTGGTGCTCACGTCAATAGGATCAGATGCCCCGATGATCCAGATAGGCGCACCTATATCAGCGTCAGTGAAGTGCGCTCTACCTGAGATGTCCGTAACTGTGGTGCCAGAGATAGTCATCTGGCCCGTAAATACTTGGCCTACGCGGATTTCAGCGAGATCGACAGGCGTTTTGACTAGGCTCATAAGCGCTCATAAAGCGTAATAATTACAGTTTAGCGCGGCCAAGTCCCGGGTCTGAAGGCCCCTGCACGCTTAGCCTTGTCCACACCCCTTTGGAATACAGCATCTACCTGCTTGTCTGACACCTCAGCTTCAAAGTGAGAACCGCTAAGGTCAATAGTCACGCTGTTGTCACTGCCTACCATCTCGCCTGAAGCAGTGTATATGTCATCAGTAACCCCTCCGCCCCCAGCCATAGCCATCTGAGGTTTCATAGTCACACCAGGGACGCCACCACCCCCAATGAGAGCGTCAAGCTTCTCACAGATCTGCTGGTAGTAGCTGGTGGCAACTCCCCAGTTCCAGGCCATGAAGTCAGTCAGGGTATTGCGGATTACATGGCTGTCATTCAGGAGAGAGTCTCCCTGTTCCACCAGTCCAATCTTCAGGTAGCGAGTGTAGTTCTCAATCAAGTCTAAGCTCTTGTTCATGCCCGCCATTTGGAAGTTGCCAATCACAGAAGAGACAGCAGTGATAGCCCCTGTGACCATGCCGACGATAGCCCCTACACCTTGACTAGCCGCAGCACCAGCAACGCCGCTTGCTATACCTCCCGCCGCGCTAGCACCTGAAGCAATAGCGTCTTCAGCAGCCGCGCCAGTTGTAGCCGCAGTGTCAGCAGTTACCGCAGCAGTCAACCCCAGCATGACCCCTGTTTGTGTGGTGATCAGAGCATTCTGGGCCACGGCCAGAAGATTAGACTGTATATCAATGGCATTAGTGATGAGACGGCTGGACACCTGAGTAGCCGTAGTGCCTATCATGGCCGCAGTGTTCGCGTTAGTGCTGAGCACATCTACCGTGGTCACGATAGCATTAGCCGTAGTAGCTGCCGCATTAGCCACTGTAGCCGCCGCGTTAACATCTGTGCTGGCTGCATTCACATCAGTCGAAGTAGCATCAGCGATAGTGGCAGTAGTGTTAGTGCCCAGAGCGGCCACCTGTGCGGCAGTAGCTTCAGGTGGCCCCATGGCCTCACCCATGCTAATCTTGCCGCCGCCCAAACCAAGAGCACCAAACACTTTGCCAATGCTGCTGGACACACCAGGGAGAGCAAGGATGTTGTCCTTGAGAGTCTTGAGCACCCCATTGACCAGGGTTTTCATGATCTCATGCTCAAAATCCTTAATGATGACTTTCCAGAATGCCCAGAATTTACCACCGGCTAGGATGGCAGTAGATACACCCTCCCCGAAATCAGCCCAGAGCTTGCCAACATCTTTCTGAGTCTCTTTGAACATGATGCCAAGCTCATGCTGCCTATCGCGCAGAGCATCCGTCTTGACAATCTGCATCTGAAGGTCAATCATCTGCTGGCTATTGGACTTGCCGCGCAGAGTGTCAAACTCCATCTGAGCAGCCATCAGCCGCTCATTGCGCTGGGCCACAGAGACAATGCCGTCGCCGTATTCCTGTTCAAACTTGATCTTGTTCTGAAGCTGCCGTATCTCATCCTCACCGGCCTTGAGGATCTGAATCTGAACCTTAAGCTGACGTGCTGCCCTTCGGTCAGCCAACTCAATTAGCTCATTCTCAAGTGCAACCTTCTTAGACGCGTACTGGAGATCACGAGAGCCCCTCTCATTTACAAGAGCAAGCTCACGCTCAGCCGCAGCCCTTTGAATATCCTCAACTCTCTGGTCAAGAGCGGACTCAATCTGTATGCGTTGATTGGCGCTAATCTGGCCTGTGCTCTCCTCATACGCTGCCTGTTGACGAACTAGTTCAAGCTGCTGAGTCTGGTGCCTAGCCAGACCCGCTGTGCGCTCCTGTAGGGCTTTGTTAGCGTCATTGGTTAGAGCAGTCTGACGTTTTACATCATCAGCATCGAAGGCTTTATCATCCTTCTCCATGATGTCAAGAATGTACTTGTGATAGTGGGCAATGGCGTCTTCCTTCTTACGAGCCCGTATCTCGGCATCATCTGTAACCTTCTGGTCATTGGCAGCTTTTCGAGAAGCCGCCGCAGAAGCCTGAGCCTCAACAGTGGCTTCATACACCCCAGACTTCTTAGTCGTCTCAAGTGACAGCTTCTTAAGTTCATATTTCTCTTGTATCTGTAACAGCTTCTCATTCTGATCTAGCAGCTGCCTCTCAGCTTCAGAGTCATTGATATTGCGTAGAGCTTGCTGGTGCTTGATTGAGTCAATCTCCAACGCAACCATAGCTTCCTCTGCCTTCTGAGCAGAGGTAAGCCGAATGTTCTGTATGCGATTGCGCTCCTGTGCGGCACGCT
>Ga0193701_1000011_pt1 | contig 52750 bp, 55 predicted proteins | sample U3s2metaG_FD_143055 | JGI IMG/M metagenome (GOLD analysis project Ga0193701, IMG submission 143055) | Soil microbial communities from a riparian zone of the East river system, Colorado, United States - U3s2 | ecosystem: Environmental > Terrestrial > Soil > Riparian zone | place: USA: East River...
ATATGCTTCGTCTTTCAATTTCTCGACAGATTCTCCTGTAGGTAACGGAGCGTTTTTATCGACTTGGTATTTGAATATTTCAGGAAAATCCATGCCTAGAATTACATTCATACCTACAGCTATTATCCTTGATTTTGGGATATCGAATCTGTAATTAGAATCACCGAAAACAACTATTTTGTCATCTGTTTCCTTCATTATATGTCCTACGTGATCTTCATTCTTTGCCCTCACTCCTTTATTAAAAAGAGTCTTTGGATACTGCCTTTCGTAGGTGCCAAGATCAATTCTACTTGATGGCGAACTCCATGGGTCGACACGACTTGTGGGCAGAGGCTCTTCACGACTAACCTTATACCTTTTGACAATCTCTTCTAAAGTACGACCTATCAGAACGTTTGCACCGACTTGCTGAACTTCTGAAATAGGTATATCGTATCTCTCATCTTTTCCACCAAACACGATAATCTTGTCAGGAGTTTCCCTTACAACGTGTCCCATATCAGGAGAATCTAGGGATTTTACACCTTTATTGAAATACTTACCTGATGTCATAATACTTATTAATACTTGGTAACGTCAATAATATACTTTTTTAGCCCATTATTTCGATCAAGTGTGTTAAAGATAACGTTTATTGGACAACCATGTTGGAATGATATTATCAAAGATATTGCCGTATATTGTGATTATCACCGTCGATCTATTCCTATAACTCTATTATTTCTAAATGATCATCTACTATTTCAACAGCTATATACAATAGATGATTCTCATCCAATGGCATAGTAATGCGCCTAATTTTTTCAGGATTATATTAGGAATATCCGCAGTATTGGCATTAGGAATAGTTGCTTCACCCTCAACCAAAAGAACGGAAGAGACAGTAAGGAGTATAGTTAGAGGCAAAGAAGAAATAAAATTTTCTAAAAAAGAGTAAGAATATCTATTAAAACTGCTTATGAATTAATATCAAGAACAATCTGCTTTGAGGATGCTGCCAGAAAGGCCTACTGTCAGAATACGGATCTAAGCCGTTAATTAGGCTCTTTTCGGACGAGTACCAAAGATACTACTCACAAACTAGCCTTTTGATATAGGTACTTGTAACAAACGTATATGGCAGTCTAGCTACAACATACAATATTAATAACCTAGGGTCAAAGTAATTCAAGAGGAATCAGTAATAATATCTTGAAATGGTTCGGCTGATCTAATCTAATCTAATCTAATCTCATAACGACATAGAAAAATAACATAATATTTTGATAGCTTGCTAACTATCTATCTGGTATCACAAAGATGTAGATCGTTGGTGATAGCGAATTTGAATGCAAGTAATGTATCTCAAATGTGAAGAATTACCGTCGCGTTAGATAAGTGCAGAACATCTTATTTATCTCTTTGAATCAACTTCATCTTCATACCATATTTTGGTCGCAACGTAAGTGCAGGATCAAGCTTGATACGTTGACCTTGTACAAGACGCATGGACCACTTTTGTACAATAGTAGCGATGATGAGTATACCCTCCATCCATGCAAATGTCTCTCCTATACATCCTCTTATTCCTCCTCCGAATGGAAAGTAACTGAATCTTGGCAAACGAGCCTTGAATTCATCTGTCCATCTGTCTGGCTTAAATTGTTCTGGCTCCTCATAATACAGTGGGTTATGGTGCATAACATACTGGCTCATAAATATTGAGGAGCCAGCAGGTATAGTATATTCGCCTACAGAATAATTATTTTCTACATACCGACCTATTGTCCAAACAGGTGGGAAAAGCCTCATTGATTCTCTAAGCACCTTCTCCGTATATTGTAACTTTGGAATATCGTCAATAGTTGGGATGTTTTTAACACCATGGCTATCATTGTCGATAGCTCCTAGAACTGAATCTATTTCGTCATGGAGTTTCATTTCGACATCCGGATACTGAGAAAGTAGGTAAAAAGTCCATGTAAGTGCGTTGGCAGTAGTTTCATGACCGGCTATAAATATGGTCATAACTTCATCTCTTACTTGTTTATCTGACATTTTTCCATAAGACGTAGACCTAGATGCAAGTCTAGATGTAGAGAAAGCACCATCAGGTCCAACAAGACCAGCATTAGAATCATGCGCCTGCAGTAATCTAGTAAGCAGATCATCATACCTATTATTGCTGCCAGACTCCTCCTGTTCTCTTCTATCGGAGATTAAACCGTACACTAGAGAATCCAGTTCTTTTTTGGCTTGGCGTGCTCTCCTTGGAGCAGGTAAAATAGGAAATTTATCAAGAACATGGCCTATTGGACTCTGCAACCTTTTGGAATAGTTACGGCTGGTGGTTAATGCTTTTCCAACTTGTTGAGCCTCTGATTCTACATCATAATTTAATACTGTTTTGCATATAATATCAAGTGTTAGTCGCATCAGCTCTGGGGAGATGTCTACTGTAGATCCATGTTTCCATCTGTCACCAAAACGACTAGCGTAATCGGATATAACCTTGCCGTATGTCATAATTTGCTTTGGATGAAATATTGGCTGTATTAGTCGTCTTTGACGGTCATGGAAGTCTCCTTCGCTTGTGACTAAACCTTCTCCTAAAACAGCCTTTGCAGTCTGTAATCTCCTACCCTTTTTGAAATTGCGGTGATCGTATATGAGCACCTTCTCGATGTAATCAGGATTATTAATCAGGTAAACATGCTGCTTGGGTCCTAATTTGAAATGGGAAATGTCTCCATATTTCTGTGCTATGGTTGTTAATGTCTTGATAGGATCGTCAACGAATTGACGAATCAGTTTACCAGGCATTTTATAGGTTGGACCGGGTGGGTACTTGATTATTTCACTTTTCATAACTGGGCTCATTTTTCTGTTCTATTGCTAAATTATAAGGTTTATTATAACGACGACCATACCTAGAAAACTCACTACAGGTACAAATATAACAAATTCAAGTCGATGAGTACAATTATCTGAGCGATTACAAATGGATTTCAGGGGTTAATGGTGAAGATAGACCTAAACCTATAAGGTGTGCAATGTGAAAACGGTGAAACTGAACGAAAGGAAACATATCTAGAAACTGAGAGAGAATATAGTTAGTGTAAATTGTAGTGATACTCAGCTGCTACAACCATAGTCGTAAACTTCATAATTCAAAGTAGATCATTTTTTAATTTATACGCATTAAGCGACTAATTGTGATACTCTCGCCAAGCTAAGAAAATAGAGAGTATCTGAGATTTCTTAAAAGCGAAATGCACAAAAGAGCAACAGTGTCATTCCTCGAATTGGATAATACAGTAAGGAGTAAAAGGTGTGTGTATGTATATGATATTTGAATCAAGTTTCAGTAAATCTTATTATATTTACTACGTGTTTATTCGCAAACTCAAAAGTGGAACTTGTTACATAAAAGGTGGATATGGTTGAAATAATATTTTAGGATACCATTTCTTTTTTTTCATTCCGCGCCAAAGAAGCCTATCAGATCAAATCCTTCTTCTTGTGATGGTTTAGTAGACTGTATCTCTGCTATAGATATCAAATTTCCGTCTGGGTCTTCGATTATTGTATGTTTACCAAAGGGTTCGTTTGTAGGCTCTTTGAAGAATTTGACTTCTTCTTTGCCTCCCTTTTTCTCCTTTAAGGATTTAACAGTGTAATCAAGATCTTTGACCATAAAACCTACAAGCACATTTGCTGTTCTGCTCTTTTCGTGTCTATCTCTTTCTGCTGATCCTTTTCTTCTCTTTACCGGATGCAAAGCGATAGTCGTATCCTCGTTGAAAAATTCGGTCCAATCTTTAGATTGGAATTTAACAGGTAGTTCAAGAATATCTCTATAAAATTTCACAGAACGCTCCATGTCTGATACTAGTAGTATTACTGCACCGACTTTTGCAAATAACAATATCTTCATCTTGGGTTTGTGAATTCTCAGTTATTAATCTAACTACGATGCTAGGCAATGAAACTAGACTTACTTACTATTACTAGAGTAGTTGATGATGCTATTAAGTTTGTGTCAGATAATCAGAAACGCGTAGCTTTATCGAGCTATGTTAGCATTATCTTTCAAAAATACTGACGAGATTGCGAATATTTAACACAAGATATATCATCCTAGCTATGTAATTATGTCGAAAAGGAAAGATATGGTTGTTATTCATATGAGCAAGGAGATCTAAGCATCAGCTGAACGAGTATGGGATATTGTATCTGACGTTGACAGAGAACCTGAATTCTGGCATGGTACTAAATACGTCAAAAAAATTAACAAAAAGGAATGGAAGGTAATCGAAAGAGAAGTAGTAATTGCTTTCAAAAACTCGGTATGTAGAGAAATTGTTACATTAGATCCAAAAAAGTCAGTTAAGAAAAAAATTATAGATGGAGCAGTGAAAGGTACAAAAGATATTATAATAACAGCTATTGCAGATAACAAAACTCGAGTAGATGTCCAATGGGATATCAAAGTAAAGGGTTTCTTTGGGATTTTTACATGGATAATCAAAAAACACATTTCGGAAGGATCGGAAGACGCCTTAGAAAGAATATCGAAAGCAGCACAGAGCTAGTCTCAATTTGGAAAATGCGGTTTATAAAGAGCTAATGGATAACAAAATAAACTTTCACAACCTTCTAAAGAGTAAGAAGTAACTTTCTGGCAAGATCAATAGATACTGTTACAAGAAAGGACGGATTTTTTATTTGGAAAGATTTTTGCTAACTACAACAGCTGAGATTGACCGTGGAGTGCAGGAGTGTGCTGATCTACGTTGAGTCCGGATGTAGTTGGAATTAATTTCTTAATCGCATTTGGCGGTACTGCGTTGGCCGGGGTCTTATCAGGTTACGCACTAAAGAAAGCCTTTATTGCATTTCAAGCAGTATTTGCTAAAGTTAAATATGATTGATTAAATTTCTTTAAGATAGTGTCGTCGTTGCTCCATGTGATAAATAAAGTAAGAATCTATTAGATTACATTTATATACATTTTATACAATATAAATCCAATCATCTCTATTGGGACAAGTTATTTTTTCCGTTCTGCTTCGTCGTTTTTCTTAATTCGTACTTTAATCAGCTTTTTTATTAGACTGACGGGAAGTTTTTTGTTCAGAGGGAAACGAACTGTTGCTTTGCTGGTCTCATAGCCTTTTAGTTCACTTTTGTGCTCCTCTACGACGGGAGTGGGTATGTATAGTCTGATGTGTTTTTTTGAAAGTCCGAAATAAACCAGTCTGCCCTTGTAATAGTAATAAGGCATCCCATAACTAATACGTTCCTGTGCGCCGGGAGCGGCGGTCTTGATAGTTGCTCGAAATTCTTTAAGCTTGTCCTGTACTTCTATTGGGGCCAGTGCAATATATTCATCCACATCCTTAACGGGTTTCATATTTCACTAAAATTATTTTTAGTGTGTATAAATGGATTTGGTCTAGTACATTAAAAATATCTTGCTCCTAGGGCTGAACAATATTCGAAACTAGCACGAAAGCGTAACTCTGGCTTCCTTAATGCTATGGCTCAATTTTATCGCTGATAATTCCTGAAAATGCATCTCTGCTTCAGACTGCAAGTATCTTCCCCAGGATACACCAAGACTACCATACTATTGCAATTTATATTCTATGTATTAATAAGTAAATCAAATTTGAAAATCTTTGATTGATCATATGCTACCATTCTATTTGATATTAATTTGTTATTATTTTACATTCAATAATCGTTAAGTGATCGAGATCAGGTAAAGGATGATGCAATAGCGCATCTCTCAGATCAACTTGTTGCTGTAACCACTAGCTTACAAGAAGTTGAGGGAAGACAACAAGTATCACATGCCCTTTTGTTTCACGCATCTATCAGTATTAAATAAACAGTAATAAAGAAGTAAGATCGATGGTTGAAGTTATTGTGAGTGCTGACAACTTAGAAACATTAGACTGGTCACCATGGCTTGATTTTGATAGGTCAAAGATCGCCTCCATTCCAGACTCATCAGTCGGAGTTTACAAGATGCATGAAAGCATGAAGATTCTCTACATAGGAAGTAGTCAAAACCTTAGACAATCTTTACTTGATTGTTTGTCAGATCCTTGTATAGGCAAGACCAAAAGGTTCAGTTATGCTATTACAGAGAATGCAGATAAAGTGAAGGATCAACTCCTTGATGAATACCGTAGCAAACACAATGGCAGGTTACCTATATGTATGGAGGGAGTGCACTGATTGAACCAGCCAGCCTATCATCCCAACTCTCACCAACCATTTAATTATAGAGGTTCTAAAAGACTCAAAATAGTCAACCCTTAATCCTTCTTGGTCATTCTCTTTTAATCACTTCTGTCTGGAGGCATAGTATACTGTGAATAGATCATTCTTATCCGAGTCATAGCCAATCTTACTAATAGTGTGAAGTCGGGGTAAGTAATTCTTCCTCTAGGCAATCCAATAGTTATAGTCAGATTAAAAATTAAACTTGCTTGGCAGCACTATACAATACCTGTTTATCTTATATAATAATACTGATAATACATTATTATTTAAAAATGTGAAATCTTCATCGCAACCTCTACTGGCGTTTAAACCCGCATTCAATACGGCCGTCCCTTACAAAGAAGAATAAGGAGTTGGTTCGCAATTTTGCAGAAGATCTCTAACAGACATGACCTGGCGGCTGTTGACAAGTATATGGCAGGCGCAGAAGGCTTCAAGCAGTACCTAGACGAATACATTGCAGGACCCAGATTCGCAAACTAGAACACCAAATTGTTGCTAAAGGTAATAAGGTATTTGTATTGTTCATTACCACAGCAACGAATAAGCGCACAGGTAAAAGAGTTACCATAAAATCTGCGGACGTATATAGAATTGTTAATGGTATGCTTGTAGCGCATTGGGATGTAGTAGAAACTTCAGAATTCCCCAATAGAAAAATTTCTGAACTATAAACACAATTGTTAGTAGAAGTCAGACATACATCGTGGTTTGAAGATTTAGCATACAATTTCTTTGCTAACAACTACACCTGAATTTGTCTACTTCAAGGTCATGAATACCTTCAGCCAACATGAATCAAAATCTACATAATAAGATACAGTGAATTCCTCTACCCTTTGACCTTTTTCTGGATAGACCTTACGCTTAGGACATACCTTTTGTTGTCATATGATAATAGTACATCTTGTACCTTTGAGTTGTTAATGTGGCATAGAAAAAAATATACTATACTAGCTTAGACTTAGAATAGTTTAAAATTACATTGTCATTCATTGTTATACCGTGCTATGTCAAAAATTAAGACACCTGAAGAATTACTCGATTTACAGGTAGAAGAATTCAATATAGGTAATATAAGCTTCTTGATGACGCTCTATGAAAAAGAAGCATGTTTTGCCTCTAAGCCAGGACAAGTTGCCAAGGACGTTGAAAGCATACGTAAAGCTTTTCAGAGTCTTATAGACATGGGATGCAAGTTAAAAACCAAACCAAAGAGAGTACTTCTGGCAAGCGATCTTGCTCTTCTAATTACTGAATGGTCTATTAATGGAACTGAACCTGATGGTAAACCTATTAATCTTACTGGTAGAGGTACAGTGGTATTACGCCGACAATCAGATGACACTTGGCTAATAGTTATTGAAAATCCTTGGGGAACAGACTAATCAGTACTCATTTAGAAATCAAGAAAAGGAATAGAAAAAGGTTAGGGTCTAGTGATAAAATATTATTATTGATACTAATAATACCTAAAAAATCTTGATTATTTAGTCTGATATCTATAGATAACAATATCTCGCATGAGCAGTTACAATTCTCTCTTCTTCATGGGTATATAATAGTCATACATATGAATTACGTATATACCGAGAAATCCTATAACACCTCCCAAAATAGCAAGTAATATATTTTGAGGTAAATGACTAGTAACTCCCAGTTCTTTTAACACCATTTGTAATATGACTGTGATGAGAATACTGGAAGATCCTATTGTAGCTGTAAGAGATGCCCCTATCCTACTTAAGCCAATAGAATAAGAGAGTGAGCCGATAAAGGGAATTACTGAGAATAGGAACAAGATAATAATTGCAATTATTAATGGTTGTGGCAATAAAGATACTTTATTTGGTGAAGATGATGCATGATCAGACTCATTCGGCAATAATAATCCTAGGATCATAAAACCGACTAGGATTAAACCTGAAACTAACATAGAGGCGCCTGCCACTCCTATAGATGAATGTTTCAAGAGAAGTTTACTTAGAAAGAGAACGCCAATTGCAAATCCAAATGCTGAAAGAATTGCTTCTCCATCTCCAAAGGTAATTATATCTGATAACGAAGATGTTGATAGCGCTGGTTGTGTTATTTTTACTGTCTCAATATTAACATCGACATCAAAATTGATATCACTTGCAACAGCCATAAAAAATCCTATTAGTGCTACACTGATACCAATAATATGAAATCTGTTCAATCTCTCATTCAAGAATACTCGCGCTAAAACAACTATAACGACTATTTCAACTGGCCCAGCAATAAGAACCTCTTTTGATGCCCCTATCCTGCTAATGGAATCATACCATGTAAATATTCCAAGTGAGAGTGACAAAGAAGCTAGAGTAAGGTTTTTCCATGAATTAGCGAAAAGAATCGTTATCTCATTCTTCTTTTTAAAAACAAAAGCCGCTACCATCAGCAACATTGCACCTGCTGAAATTATGCTTATGGCTGAGAGCATAATTGGAGAAACTCGAAGAAATGAAGTTGAAGTTGTTAAATATTCAATGATGATGGATTCTATAGAAATAGTTATAGCATAGATAAAAACTACCCAAGACTTACGGATTAAAAGCAACGACGACAACAAAAAATACTACTAGGAATACTCCTTATAACTGATGAAGATGTTGTGTATTTGTGTAGAGATTGTTCACGGGTGAATTTAGTCAAATCCTATTTTAACTATGTAGTATATTATTCGTGGAACTACCTAGCTTTTTACTTTTGATCTCGGAGATAAAGCGGAGTCACTAGCCGATAAATGTTTTGTATTTATTTTGTTGATTGATATTTAATATATTCTGGGCATCTTCAAAGTTTAGTTCTGCATGCCCTATTTATATTCTTGATAAAGGTGAGTCATTAACAATATCACGACGTTAGGGAATAGATTCGTTCATTTGACCGATTATTACGATAACTCAAATTTCAAAGATCTGTGATGAATCTCCCCTTGCAGAAGAGGTCTTGACATCAGGATTCACTTCATCAATGCTCTTAGCTAGCTGAACTATTTTTGGATTCGTGAGAAGACGACTTATTTCTTCCAATTCCGAACCGGACCTTATGACAATACCTCTCTTCTTTGTGGCAGATCCTGAACTATCGACAGGATTGATTTCAATAGCAACTAATGGAGAGCCTCTTCCTCTTAAACCAGGAAGCTTGAACAGAAATATCCCAGGTATGTTAGTAGCTTTTCTCTCCCAATCATTTCCCTCTTTTAGAAACTGGGTCAGTCTTTCTTTTGCTGTCGTTGTTGGGGATCCTTCTTCCGCTGTCATATTCTTACTCTATATTATCATATTCAACCCTAATTAAATTTATAAGAAGGTAAGATAGCATTAGCCAACATTGACTGGCTTTTCCAGTCATCATCCGCACCGTATTTTTAAGATTGTATTTTTTGTGCTTTCATGAAATTATCAAGATCTTAATACTATAGTTAATCTGCTTACAAAGACTAATAGATCATGAGATGCATAATAAGATGTATGTATGCGAAAAGAGATTTTGTAGGTTTAGGCTTGCAAAGTATTCTAAGTAGCATGCAGTCATTTCAGCATTAAAGTTAAAGTTCTGCTTACAGTCATTATTTCATGATATTCTACAACATGTTGTTTCGTGCAGATTTCGCAATTCTATTATTCCAATGATCAGCTGGTATCATTATATTTCAACCCCCCTAGTAGAGGCTGAAAGAAGACAATGTACTTTATTGATCAAAAAATATTACTAGCAATAAAATAGAGATCAAAATAACCATCCAGTATCATCCTAAAATACAATAGACTACCTAGATTGAGCGTTTCATCCAGGTCTCGCATGTCGCATTTTCTCCATCGCCCAGACGAATTCTCCATGAGGTCCCCAGATAAAACCGTCCATCGACGTTTACAGTAGCCAGCTCAAATTATTTTTCTTAATTATTTTTCCTCATACGCTTCCGTCAAAGTCTTTATGTCAAGCTTACGCATTTGAAGCAATGCCTTCATGACTCTTTGTGATTTCTTAGCATCCTTGTCTTGAAGCATCTTGGTTAATACGACGGGAACGATTTGCCACGAGACTCCGTATTTGTCTTTGAGCCAACCACATTGCTGCGCCTTTTCATCGCCGCCCTCAGAAAGTTTCTCCCAATAATAGTCCACTTCCTTTTGCGTCTCGCAATGCACTTGGAACGAAATGGCTTCGTTAAATTTGAAGATCGGACCACCATTGAGAGCTACAAATTGTTGTCCTTCGATTTCAAAATCCACGGTCATTACCGTTCCATCTTCCTTTCCATGAAACTCGTACCCCTCTTTTCCATAGCGGCTAACATTGCCTATCTTTGAGTTTTTAAAAATGGAGGCATAAAACTTCGCTGCCTCCTCAGCTTTATCATCAAACCACAAACATGGGATGATCTTTTGCATATGGTTTTAGTCCTCCTTTATTGCTTACTTTGCGTTCAGACAAGTACGAATTTCCTTGACAATACTCTCGATAGATGGCAAGTGTCTTGATGATAACATAGTTGACACTTCTTTAGAAAATTTACATGTAACTTGATTCCCAGCTGTTCCCCCTTCTACAAAATTAGCAGCTACCTCATCTTGTCGCAGTTTGCTTTGTTTATGTTGGTCTTCTACCATCACATCCATTTCTATCACGTACGATTGATTCATAGGCAATAATATACAAAGTATAACTTATAACTCTGTAAGGGATCAAAAGTATAGTAGGAGCTATCGGAAATTATTGAATTTGAATTTGTTGTCTTCAAAACTGTTGAAGATCAAGATACTGAGTTAATAGCTAGTAACACTTAACGACATGCCTTTGTTTTATCCTAAATAAAAGAAAATTTGGCTGACTCTTAAAATGTTTAGGCAAATTCTTTGATTGCTCTACCTGAATAGTTTCTCGATAATAGCATTTGAACTCAAACTTTGATTCTTGATGACAGTCGGCTGGGCTGTAGTATGTTAGCTATCTGACTTTAGTCTGATCATGTGTAGATACTCTGATTCAGAGTTCATAATGTAGTTGTACTAATCCACTCTCATAAGGGATAGATTTTACCAGCTTTAGATTGATCTGTCTTTGTAAGTTTCTAGAGAGGAATTCCTTTACCAAGAACGATAGGGTGGATGGACAAAATAATTTCATCTAGCATTCCTGCATTTAAAAATATGGAAATGATATCTGCACCACCTATAAGCCAAATATCTTTACCCTGCGATTGAAGTAGCTGTATTTTTACAAAATCTATTATATCTGCTATAAATTCTACGTTATGGTCTTTTTCCTTTTCTTTTCTCTTTCCTGCAGACTTTTTTTGGCTGAACACGTAGTTCTTCTTGTCCTTATGCGGATACTCTGCAGCAAGCTCTATGATTTTATCATAGGTTTTTCTTCCCATAAGGATAGTATCAACCGAATTGTAGAATTGAGTATAGCCGTAATCACTGTCAGTATATAGCCAATCAATACTACCATCCTCTGTAGCTATGTAGCCATCAAGGCTTGAAGCTATAAACAGCTTTATCTTTCTCATAGGTTAGGGGATATGATAGCTAAATAGGAAGTGGTTTATTTTGTTTTTCTTCCAGTTAGTTACAAGTCTCTTTTTGAGTCACTTCATGATCTCTTGGTAAATTTGTTTAGGATCCATTGTTTAACAATATAGGGCAAATTTGCTGAGACATGATTCGGCTAAGATAGACACCATCTACTACGGTTATGATGTCTTCTTGATCATGTTCTTCATATTCCAAATCCACAAATACTTGTTTCTTAGCATTTCAAAGATTCTATGGTGATGCTGCGTTGTTTCTAGACATACTCCCTTCTTTAGGTCTTTGAAAGTCACTATTAGTTTTAAAAACAAATGAGTTATCCTTAGTCTTTTTGTTCCAATTCCAATAAAAAAGGTCTTTGCTATTTGCGATTTTTATCAAGATGCTAAGATATCATTTTAAGTAACTTTGTCAATACAAAAGCTAGTGGTGACGATGATGATGATGATGGTATATAACAACAAGAAAACAGCAACAACTGTTCTCACGATAATAATTATTCTAGGTCTATCATTAGTAGTAAGCGTAGCAACCATGGCATTGACATCACAAAACACGATGGCTAAAGAGAACGAAAAGAAGGAGAAGGATAATGAATATTGCTGAATCAGAAGAACCAGTTATGGTAATTGCAAAAACATGTGGTTGCAAAGAGAAAGGAAAAAGGGTAACATACTCTCTTGTTGATGCTTATCATAGTCTATGTCTTGATAAGAAAGACATTATAGCATCTGAATTAGAGGCATGCCAAAGACTTTTGAAATATACTTCAGATGGAACAGACCGAAAGACAGTAGAAACTGAGATAGCAGAATTAAGAATGGCATTAGATCTTATGTCTTAATTAAAAATTAAAAATATCATCTTAAATTATTTATAGGACACAGAAGTCTAGAATAATGCTCTCCAATTTATATGGTCTTTCAATTTTCCATTCTTTAAAGAAAGTATTCTTTATTATCAGTTATGAAAGGAAGGATTTTCTTTAATATAATAAAATCAGCCTCGGCATCTTTATAAAATGTCAATAACAACAAAAACTTACTCTTTGTAGTATTGTCTTGAATTGGAATTGTGGCCCCAGTTTCAATTAACTAACTAGGCAATATAAGAGATTCTTTTCTGTTCAGCCCTTACACTTTTCATTCTGTTTTCAATTATTTGAGCATCAACCATCAAAGCCCCGATATCGCATGAAAGGTTTGGAATAATTCTGCTTACTGCTTCTGAAACTACTGCTGCAGCACGAAAGTCTGGCACTTTAGGTACAACATTAACCAGAAATACAATTACATCAAGATTTGTCAAAGCTCCTTCATTTAGCAAAATTGCAGGAATACCAGTTACAGTTCCTCCACGTAAATGCGTAAAATAATTGCCATGTTCCATTATTTGTTTTGCTGAAGACTCAGTACTCGTTACGGCATAGATTTCTGTAGGAAGAGGAGGGGGAAGAGCAATAGGAGTGGTAGATTTAGTAGTGTCATCCTCATCACTATACTCCTGTTCCGAATCTTCTTTGTTTCCATTACCAGTACGAGGCGAACGAGGAGTAGAAGAAGACGATGATGATAGTATGCCTTGAGCACTAATGATTAGTCTACACTCATTCTCCCTAGTCCAATTAAGAATTGCCTTTGCTACATCCCTTTGTAATGGCTCGTCAATATTAATGTCAGAAACAAAGAATGCTACTTTCAGACTCTCATTTACGTAAATTCTTACAGGATATCGAGGAACAAAATTATTTACTACAGATATTAGTGGAAAGTCTGGCGAGTCTAAAAAGGCTACAAGATCTGTTCCTGTTGAACGTATTAAACATTCTGATGCAATAGCGTTAACTAGGCCAGTGCTACTTGGTAGACCATCTAAAACTATACCTCCTTTGAGGCTTATCTCTTTATTATTACTATCCTTTTTTTTCCATTTCTTGATTTCTATTGATGACGTCAAATATGGTTATCAACCCCTGAAGACATATAATGATAAATATTATAGCACAATTCGTATTATTAAAGGTGAACGTATGGAGCGGTTCCGGCTGCTCAAGAATAATCCAACGAGAGCTAGTACTGCAATGGAGACAGAATGGTCACACACAGTTAGTATTGGTGATGCTGGTATTCGAGTGTTTTTCTCTCCAGAGCCAGGACGGCCTCGGAATTTCCGATAGCCTCTCCATAGAATCTATTGTACATTAACTATTGTTAAATAGAGTTAAAGGGTCACCCCGCTTGGCTCGCATTTACTTCAGAATTAAGACTTTGCGAGCATTATCGTGCCCGAGCACGTTTTATTGCCTCTCGACTCGGAGATGAATCAGCCTAGGCATCTGGTCTCGAGCTGCAGGAGGCTAAAAAGCAGTAGAAACAATTAGAAGAGAAAAGTTAGCCGTCTAGCATTTTCAATAACTTATCTAACATTTCTGCATATAGTTTATGCTCCAACGCTTCAATCCAATTTCCTCGCTCTTCACAAGATTTAGCCTCGCTTAATTCAGATCTAAATTGGGCGGAGTATTTTACTCTCCACCCTTGTTGTAAATCACTCTTTTGCTTTGCAATCTCTTTATCGAGATTTGCTCCAAGACTCCTGTTAAAATTGACTAATGCTTTGTTTCTGTCTTCAGCGTCTGACATTACGAGATTCACTCCAATCCTTCCATATTATCCTTAGTAAGTCGAGGCCTCTCTAGGCCTAAAAAGTGGTGGAAAGATTATGCAAAGCGAGGTAAGTAAGGATGCCGCCTTCCCTTCTTAGCCAGACTCAGCAAGAGATTATTAGACGGCATTGATTTTATAGATTTCAAATCAACGAGAAAGTTGGATAGCTTAGTTCTGATTTGGCATTATGTGCTTATGCGTAGGTACGATATCTGAATATAAAATCAAAAAATGAAGAAATGAAGACTACGTCTATTCTAACATTTTTAGAAAATCATTTATTATTTGCGCCTGTAGATTATGTTCCATCGCTCCAAGTGAATCTCCTCCCTTGGCACAAGATTCAGCCTCACTTAATTCAGATTCAAATTGGTGTGAATATTTTTGTTTTAATACCGCTATGTCGCCCCTTTTCTTTGACTCGAAACAACCTATATAGAACGTTTATTTTATACTTTTGAGATTCATAATTTTGTACTTTTCAGCTTAACTAGATTTATCAAATATATCAGAATACTTATCAAATACTTGCTTGAGGAAATGATGGAGCAATGGCATTTTTCTTCTTATTGTTAGTCGAATTATTATCTGTGTGTGTTGAGTTAGACGTAACAATATGACATGGCTCATTATTTATGCAAATCCTTGTAACACAGGGTTTGTTATCGACGCATGTCGTTGATGTAAAATTAGATTCTATTTTAATAGCAATTGCAGGTTGTTGTAGGTGTTTGTTCCCTGCTACTCCAAGCATTAAAACTGTTGAATATGAAATGATCATAAAGATAATGATAATTGGTCTCATCACAACATACCAGAAATACATATCGTAATAGACATTGATATTTCTTTTGATGAAGGAAATGTGGCGGACCTGTTATCTATTGTATGGCTCTAATGTTCTTGTCTCCTACTGTGTACTTTCGTTCTCTCAGTAATTCCACTGGAGGGACAGATGGGATTCTATATCCTTGTTTCGGCTCTCTTCTTTTTGCCCTTTCCCTTTCAATTTTAAGTACTGTTAGTGTTGCTGGATTGTGAATGGATATTGTTTTCGAATCTAGTTATCAAATCGTTATATTCTTTTTCACTTAAAGTTGGAAACTCAAGTTCAGAAGTCCAATCTTTATACAGATATCTATGTGCTGTAGTTAGTGCTTCTAATATTGCTTTTAGTTCTTTTTCTGAAAACTCCATATTTATTTTAAGCCTCTTTTGTATACACTGTGGTATTTCATAAATTCGTCTGTAGTGTCATATCTGAGTCTCAACTTATATACTATCTTTCTAAGTAAGTCTGAAGTGTTACTTCGGTTCTATCGACTATCTGTTCACCAAATATTTACCGCGCTTATAAAAGTATTCATTTTTCTCATTTTTTTTGTCTTGCTTACATCTCGCATTTATCATCCTTTAAATGTAACATCAACTGGCGCACCAGCTCCGCAAACCAGGGAGGCATACATGTCATAATATCTATAGTATTATTAATTCAAATCTAGTATGTTGTGACTAATTTACCAATGGAATTAAGTCTGAAACTATTGCTAAAGCCTGGAAAAAAACGAGGAAGATGAAATTAAAGGATTGGGATCCTGATTACCATGCAGGGAAAAAGAAAGAAGAAGTAGAGAAGGAGTTAGTTCATTTTTCTAGTCGAATATCAGAATTACAATACAAGCTATTCGCAGCCAATAGCCATTCTCTTGTGATAATACTTCAAGGAGTTGATACGTCAGGGAAAGATGGAACAATACGTCATGTAATGGGAGCGTTAAATCCTCAAAGCTGTTATGTAAGGCCGTTCAAAGTTCCAACCACAGAGGAACTTTCCCATGACTATCTTTGGCGCGTTCATATGGCAGTTCCTTCAAAAGGTCAAATAGCTATTTCTAATCGTTCTCATTACGACGATATCATTGAAGTTCGAGTTCATAGCTTGGTTCCAAAGAGTGAATTAACTCCAAGATATGGGCAGATCAATGATTTTGAGAAATACTTAGCAGATAATCATGTAACAATATTGAAATTCTTTTTGCATATTAGCAAACATGAACAGAAGAAAAGACTTCAGGAGAGATTAGAAGATCCAACAAAACGTTGGAAGATATCAGAAAGTGATCTGGAAAACAGGAAATATTGGGATAAGTATATAGAGTCTTATGAGGAAGCACTAAGTAAATGTAGTACCAAATTTGCACCATGGTATATTATCCCTGCAAATTTAAAGTGGTTCCGTAATTGGGCTGTGGCTCAAATTATCCTAGAAACGCTAGATAGCATGAAACTAAAATATCCACAACCAAGAATAGATGTCTCTAAAATTGTCATAGTATGATCTAAATTATTGAAGAAATAAAAGCAAGTTCTTTCATTACCAAATGATTATTGTGCAACGAAATTAGACTTACTAATGCTACTTTGGTATTAGCCCTGTGAGTTTTCATCCTATCATCAACGAAAGTCACATTTGTTTATAGTTCATGTTTAATACTGTAACACTCTATGGCTAACTATAACGTCTGTATTTCTTTCTAGTCCCTGAAAGTTTGCAGAAGGATTCCATACTTCTTTCAACATTGAAGTGTTCCTTCTGGTGTTGTTACATATGCACATTGTTCTGTACTAGTTGTGAGATGGTAACAAAGTGAATATAATTATGAGATTGATTGGAACGAAAAGGATTAAAATTATAAAGTATAATTGATATTAAGGAATCAATATCTTTAAGTATATTCTCAGTTAATAGGTTGATGATAGAGTGTTATGAGTTCATCTGAAGATAGGGACATACAACCATTTGATTGGTTTAATAGATTCTTTGGTGCTGGTAGCAGAGGTGGTCGCAGTAGAGGGTTTGCTGATATTTTCAGAGGCTTTGACGAAATGAGAAGGGAAATGGAAAGAGGATATGAAGATATATTTAAAGACATACAGAATAAAGCTCCAAAAGATCTCGTGAGAGAATATGAAACGCCAGGAGGAGGTAAAGTAAAAGAATTTGGACCATTTGTTTATGGATATTCAATGACAATAGGTCCTGATGGCAAACCAAGAGTAAGAGAATTTGGAAATGTTAAATCTCCATTACGAGGCGGAGGCGGTGGCTTTTTTAGAAATCCTATGATCTCATCTGAAAGAGAGCCTTTATCTGATGTAACAACAACGGATAAAGAAGTAAAAGTCGTTGTAGAAATGCCAGGTGTCAACAAACAGAATATCAAGATAAATGCTTATGACAACTCAGTAGAAATAACATCCACTGATCCAAACAGGAAATATCATGAAGTTATTCAAATACCAGAAGACACAGATATTGAAACAGCTAGATCTAGTTATAATAATGGAATACTTGAGATAGTCTTTAAAAAGAAACCTGAGACTAAGGCAAAAGGAAAGGATATAAAAATCGAATAATTTTTTTCTTAGTATTTTCTATCGTGGTTATCTACAAATCTAATAACGAGATAATAGTTGCTGTAATATTCTTTCAACTTCATATATCCTATCTGTAATGGTACAGCTGATCTCACAAATATACTTTCGCGTGATGCTGACTATGCTGCTGCTTGAATTAGATATTATTTCTTTAGTTTGATTGTTAGCTGCAAAACTGTCATCTTCTATTCATGTATTATTATGCCATAAGAGCCCCAATTAGAAAACATTATTTGTTGATACTTTTCGCCGTTCTGTTTCTTGGAGGTTACTGCTATTGTTGCCTTTTAAATTTTTTTAAATCATATAATATTTGGATATAACTTTATCCCTATAGGTAGTGATCTTGACAAGATGATGGACCTAACATACTGGAAGCTTAACTTTGCTAGATAATAAAATAAAATGAATAGTGATGTAATTGTATATGATTAACCAATCAATCATTCATTCTTCCAAGTTATTACTTTTTGTGGAATAATCATTATAACATATTCTCCAATACCGATTTTTTGGTACTGAAGATATTTATCAAACAGTAATTTGTGAGCTTTTTCTAATAATAATAGTTCATTTTGTTCTAATTGTTTACCTCCTATTATAGAGGCCTTTCCTTGGATCATAATAAAATAAAGTTTTCTCCAGTTTTCATTGTAGTCATCTATCAATAAGGTAACGTTTGAATTTTGCTGAATGTTCTTTGCTCTTTTTAGCTTTTCAGGCCTAGATCGCTTAGTCTTTTCATCGATTGGTATCAAGTAACTATAATTATCAAATACAAATACAACTGGTATCAAATGTGGCTTACATTCTGAATCAACTGTTGCTAGCCTAGCTACTCTAGCTTTATCGATTATCGTTTTAACAAATGTATCATTGATCACAAATGCTTCGCTCCTCCTTGTCTAAGGTAACGATTGACTGCAACCAATCCTTTCTCAAGTTTCATTTTGGCATAGCCATTGGTCAACAAATAGAATAGACCTATTACTTCAGTAAGTTCACTTTGAGCTTGCTTGGAGATTTCGTAGTGAAGTAAGGTCATTTTATGCTAATTTAGTGAGGATAGAAGGGTCAAAAAGAAACTAATTTATCATAAAAATAGCACAAAAGAACAATTTCTGATCTCAAAGAATGCATTCCTTTCTAACGGTAACGTCTTCTTTTTCATTTAGCAAATCTAGCAAGCTGTTTTGTTATCTCGATCATCCTATTCTTATCCTTGCCTATTGGAGAAAAGACATAGCCAAATATTATATGCTCTACGCCCATCGATTTGATTTTATCAATGTCAGTTCCAATCTGATCAGTAGTACCGGTCATCGGCGATCTCTGTTGTTCGGAGGAGGGAGCTGGAGAGGAGGAATCTAACAAATTTGGATACGTCATCACAAATATACGAATCTTTGAAGGGTCTTTGTTGGCTTTTCTTGCGCCTTCTCTCAAGCCGTTTATGGACTGTTCAAGCTGTTCTAATGGCCCAAATCCAGCAACGGGTAACCAACCGTCTGCATAGTTTACTATTCGTAAGAGCGTATTTGGACTGAATCCACCAAGCAGTATTGGAGGATGAGGTTTCTGCACAGGCTTTGGCCCGATTTTTGAAGATGGTATGGAGTAGAATTGACCTTTAAACTCGACCACCTCATCAGTCCAGATTCGCTTTAGTACTTGTAAAAATTCGTTTGCTCTTTCTCCTCTGTGTTTGTAAGGTACACCGGAAACTTCATACTCATCTTTTGACCATCCAATTCCTAGACCTGCAATAGCCCGCCCACGCGCCAGGATATCGAGTGTTGCAAATCGCCTTGCCAATACTACGGGGTTATGAAACAGCATATCGATTATACAAGTTCCTAAAGAAATTTTGTCGGTAATGCCTGCCAAGTAGGTAAGCGTCTCCAGCGGGTCAAGTACATTTTGGTATTCAACTGGAAGAGTGCCATCAGGTGTCGCAACATATGGTGTCTGTGGCTTGAGTGGCCACAAAAGGCGCTCTAATACCCAAACAGAATCAAGGCCTTCCTTTTCAGCCTCCTTTGCGATATAAATAATATTGTCTCTTGTGACAGAGTCTCCAAGATGCGGTAATAGCATACCGGCTTTCATAACAAATATACGAATAAGTTATAATCACTTATAACTGTTGATTGCTACTAATTATTATCCTCTTCTTCAGATCTTTGAATGTCATTGTTATTATCGGGTTTCTTATCTACAGTAACAGCATCATCAACTTTATGTTTTTCTAATTTGGATTCGATACTAAAACGATGCTCATACTAGTGGCGGTGGCGTTTGTTGCCATACCCTGTACTCGCAGTTGCATTAATGTCTTGTTCTGCGCTGCGGAGAGGAATAGACGCATTAGAAGCAATATTTAAAACAGCACAGAGCTAGTCTCAATTGGAAAAATGCTGCTTATAAAGAGTTAATGGATAACAAATAAACCGTCACAACCTTCTAAAGTTAATCTTAATGACATCATATTAAATGGAGCAAATGGATTTTCGGCTGAGGCTCCTGAAAAAAAGGCCTGTTGAATGGCTCTTTCCCACTATAACATGACACATTATCTCAGTCTATGACCAAATTTATTTTATTGTATATGTCAATTAACCATGTTAATCAAGATTAAATAATTTCGTCTGTCCTATTATTATTCCGACAGATTAACCAAGAATATGTCAAAACCAGCATCATTAAATTATGGAATACCATTTCCAGAAGAGGAAAAGAAGAGGATTGTTGTTAATTTATATGAATCAGGCATAGGAGAAGAATTTATTGCTATGCAGCTAGATCTAGAAATTCCAACCGTTATCAGCATTCTGAAAGAGTATAATATTTACAAGGGAAAAGTAGAAGAAGAGATAGCCAAATAATTCTACTATTTATTTTTCATTATTGCTTATCACTAGACTTGGAAATTTAAACTTTTTTTGTGTATTCTGATGTGAGTTTTGAAAAGATTTCATTTTTTTACCTTTTCATCTTCACTTGCACTAATCTGACTTATGATGATAAAATTCTAGTCCAAGTCTGTAAGTATCAAATATGTCGTCATATGAAGATGCTTCTTTATCTAGTGTCCCTTCATTATCTACTGTTCAAGGTGATTAGTCAGTTCAAATGTGATTGGCTTCATAACCTCAGGGTGATATAGATAGCATAGTTAATTTTGTACCCACGTGGAAATTACGATTTCAGGCAGTACTATTTGTCTGATAAAATTCCGATCGGTGGGAGCTAGAAGAGGTCGGAGGGACCTGAGGATAAAAAGTTTTTAGTCGCCAAGGGTTAATCATAATCGTGCCCAAACAGTCCGAGCAGTTGCATCGCGACCGCGACGCTGTTCGGCGAAGTAACAAGCACGTGTTTTTGACTAATCCTCCAGTGAATGCATTGCCAGGTGACGAAGATCCGATTGCAGTATTAACTGAAAAGGCCAGAGATTTCGTGTTCCAGACAATAAAGGACAGATGGCAAGACCCACCATTCAATCCCTTGTGGTTCGCAGAATATCACTACCTATCTATCACACCAAGGGATGACATTCTGGATGCAAGATTAATGCCTGAATCTTCAACAGGAACAAGAATCGAGCTGGACCCTAACCATCCAAAAGCAAGAGTCAGTTTTTCATTGACTCATGAGATAGACCAAACATTGTTTTCCGATATTGGCCTGACTATTTGGAACAGGCTCAAAATGTTAAAGCGCGAGTACTCAGATGAAGCTCGAAAGTTCCTAGCGATGATTTGCGAGGAGCAACGGCACTGGAAACGACCTCTATGAACAATACACGCAGGGGGCTTCCGCTAACCAGAGCTCATGTTGAGCAGATATTTCCGAAATTAACGCCAATACAGATTCGTCGCATTACAGCGCGTGGGCACACGCGTGCCATACAGCGTGGCGAAGTGCTCTATGAGCAGGGAGTCACCGACGTACCGTTCTTTGTGGTTGTCTCAGGCGAGCTCGAGATTGTGCGCCCTTTGGGGCCAGGCGCCGTTGAGACCCTTGTCTTCCCTCAAAATATTTGTTTAATGTCAGAGACTACGAGATTTCAGCAGTCAAAACTTGGCGCAAGTTATTATCGTCGCTCTATGCAATACCTTCTCCCACGTTCATTAAGGCGGATCATATCGTTTGGTAAGAGTTCAAAATAATCGCTCTTTGTTCGATATTTTTCTATGAAATCGTTTATGCAATCAGTCCTTTGAAAGGCTGAAAAACTAGATTGCCATACATCATTGATATTGAACTCAGCAGTACTGCCATTTGTTTCAACGTCTCTTTGCCTTTTACAAAGTTCGTCCATAAGTCTATCTCTTATAGTATCATAGTCTTTTTCTATATCGTCAACGCTGATCGGAGATGCCTTGACATTATATTGTATTAATCATCCTCATGATCGAATAGAGGTTTATTCTCTTTTTTTAGCTTATGGTACTAGTTTTAGACATTCTGCGATAGCCGTAAAACTACCGATACCCTCAGTACTAGTCATTCTAAAATTTTTTGCTCGAGTTATAGGTGAATGTCCAATCTGTATGAAAAAACTTTCCCGTGGTAAAAAATTCTGTCCGAGCACTTGAAGGCTAAAAATATAGATAGCTGTTTGCTAACTTAGCTGTCTAGTGTTTTCAGAATTTTAGACAAGCTATTGAAATTCCACCAGTTGGAACACATGTAAAAGTTACTGGTTCATATGTATTAGATCATGAGCATAACGATTGGGCTGAAATACATCCGATAACTTCTATAGAAGAGATACCTTAGACAATATCAACTCCTCCTTTCAAGTACTATACCAATAATGAAAATAAATTTGAATTGATATATAGGCTAGTTGCCGTTGTTATTTTATGACATAGACTTTAACTCATGACAATGAAACTATGGGAGAATGGTCAGACGATATGATTGTTAGGATAGCGGCGCAGCTAAAGAAATCTAAATCTAAAGATGATTCCATTAAAAAGGAAGCGACTTGAAATATAGTCGCAGAATTTCTTCCTGATCAAATTCGCGATGCTTTCCTTTCTTAGCCTAAGAAGGGCAAGGAGTCTAAACAACAGAAAGGATTTGTAGATCAAAAACGTCAAGTGGAAATTGAAGTAAGGCGACAAATTAGATTGGGAATAGGATGTTTTAAAAGGAGAAATGGTCTTGGTCATCAGAAAGCTGAAAAAATAAAATATGAAAAAATATATACCTACATAATCAACTAATATTTTTTTACTCTGCTTATGTAATGGTCTTTACCTTGTGGGCTATTAGCATGTTAGAAATATGGGCTTATTCGCTACGCCACAAAGTAATGCATTTGCAATGAAATTATGTAAAAGTCATATTATAGAAGGAAAGCATCCGTAATTCCTTTGGCCTTTTCTAGGTAATTCTTGCTACCTTCTTTTGTCCATTTTTTATACGGACTGCTTTTCGAATTTCGTATTTCTGCCATTATCAAAAGTGCAAAGAAAGTCCGTGTGGAGGTGCCAGCGACTTAGCTGAATCAAAATCCCACATAAGATGTTAGTAGCTTTTGCTACCAACACCTGGCCACTTCTTTTTTTTGATAAAATCAACGGCATCTTCTAACATTCAACAAAGGACTTGACGACAACAGAAGCACCTAATCTTGTAAATGTAAGATCAATTCAGGATATATTCCATAGGATTAAGGCTTATTAAATATTAACCCTGTTCAGAATTGCATAATTAGACCCGTGAATGAAAGCTGGTTTATTCATACCAACTCTCACCAACCATTTAACTAATTAGTAAAGGTTTCCACGCAATGTGATCGTAGAGTTTCTTTTCCTTCAAGAGTGTTGTACTCGCTCTGTTATTGCTTTCTCCTTTAACTTTCTTCTTGTTTAACCGATGATAATGAAAACACATACTATGCTCCTTGTGATGGAAGTCCTTGTATCTGTTGAGTTCACGCTCAGTGTCAAACATCTTATTTACGTTATGCTCTTTACACTCAAATTGATATGATACTTTTGGCATGATTGACTACTATGTAATTATGATATTACCTAGTGTCTTTGCACAATCGACTTCAATGAATGTGTAGTGAATAGGATTATGAATACATTTGAAAGATCGGTAGCTGATTACTAATGGATCTACAGCAATTTAAGTACAATTCCGCGACCTTATGACAGGCAGCTTCAACACTCTATCGACTAAATCAGACAAATTTGAACCATTAGCTTATGTACTAAATTCACAATTAAGATGGTCTACTATGAAGTGCTTATCTCTAAAACAACCATTTGCAGAACTTTTGATATCAGGAAAAAAGACTGTAGAACTGAGAAAATGGAATACTAAATTTAGAGGGAAATTCTTGATACATGCTTCAAAAAAAATAGATAAAGAGAGGGCCATATCATTAGGCATTAATTGTGCAAAGCTTAGCACAGGAGCAATAATAGGCACTGCAATTTTGTATAATGTCAAGGAATATGAGAGCAAAGCTGAATTTGAAAGAGATAAAAATAAGCATTGTGCGGATATCAAAAAATTTGGTTCATACAAATATGGATTTATGATAAGAAATGCACATAGACTTCGAGCTGTACTGCCATATCCTGGACAATTGAAATTCTTTGAAGTTGAATATCCCGTTATTCCTTAGTAAATTGTACGTATGTATCTTAGATAATTATACGTTAACATGGTCAACTTTTTTTTCAATTGAATCTAAAATCAAGCGAGAAATTTCCCCCGCTAAGCGTTTAGTGGACTGGGCGGGATTATATCCTTATGGTTAAGGGGCTCACCTACATTTTATAATAGGATAGAATAATCGTTTAAAATTCTTCTTAAACTATGCCATTTTAGCACCTTCCAGTCAAAACACTCAACCATGGCTTTTCAAAATGGTTGGCAATATTATTGAATTGTATGCTGATAGAACTAGGACATTACCAGTAGGGAGGCTATGGAGTAGCTTTAGGTCTTTGTATTACCTTTTGTAATTTCCAAGATTTATCTATCTATAGCAAATCTAACTGTGATTTTATTGCTTTTACCAAATCGGGTAATGAAATAGGTTCTTTCAGAAAACAGTCAACCTCTTCTAAGGTTGGAAATAACTCGTTAAATTGATTACGATATCCTTCATATGCTGTGATAAAGCATACCCGAGGCATATCATCATCATCATCATCATATCCTCCCTCTATATCTTTAATTTTTTTTATATAGTTCAAATCCGTTCATCTTTGGCATTTTGATATCAAGCAACAATAGGTCATATATACCAGGTTTGTAGTCAGATAATTCTAACAACGGGTCATTGTAGACATCTACTTGGAGATCAGCTTCCTCCAAACCGAGTTTAGAGACTGTAGTAATATCGATTTCATCGTCTACAACGAAGATTCTTTTTTCCTGGGACGAAGAACTTGGTTTCATGATGATACGCTACGAAATAAAGCTATACGGTCTCAAAGAAAAAAAGAAATTCATACTGACTCTTTATGCATTTCTTGTTTTTCAGGTTTGCGTATTCTAGTTGGCCCTCTTAATTCAGTGAGGTGAGTCACTATGAACCACGCCACCAATGGCAGACTTATTCCAGCTGCATAATATGCAGCCGGGCCGACGAGGCTAACCACTGCTTATACTCACCATTAATTAATACATCGTTTAACCATATAAAGTATATGAAACTCGGTCTAAATATGCAGGAATGTTATGTTTCTTATTATTTTTATTATTATTTAGTTATATATTAAAAATATTCTATGATTCTCATATTTATCTACAGCTGACACTTTCGTCAATTAGAGACGTTAGATTTTGCAACAGCAAAATACTAACCAAATTGCATTGGGAACACGTGTAATAGATATGGTATTTCACAACCCAGTAATATTGGCAGGAAGGTTCGCAACTCTTTGTGTTCTATCACAAGATAAAGTTTTTCCATTATGTTATCCAAAGCATTGCGAGCGGTATGATATCGAAGTTCACTTGTGTTATCAACTAAAGATGTATTCACTTTAGGCTTGATCTCCATGGTAAAAAGTGTTCTGATCCCGCCTGCGAATCATTTTAAATATGAGTTATCGATGTCAAGCAAGCCTTTATAGACACAAATGATATATTTAATTTCAATCAGGAGCTGAGGTTATACAGTATTAGAATCATAAAAAGAAAAAATTCAGGAACAGATGATGATGACAATAATAATAATTCTAGCTCTTCTATGTTTAGACCGAAGACAATCCTCGCTTTTGGTATAGTCTTAGCAGCAATTGGTATTGTAGGTGCGATTTATTTTGGCTCACAGTTCGTAAAAGACGCAGTAAATCCAGATACTAATCAGCCTTATACTACGAGTTCACCAATTAAAAATGTAATACCCGTAGAATTAGAGGTAGCATTTGTCGTAGTCATGCTGGTAGGATTTGGAATATTAAGTTACGGAGTTGTTGCTACCAAATTTAACAAACCAACAGATTTCTATCCTGTATAAATAACTAAATAACTGTATCAAATTCTTGAAGAATGAGAAGTAAAAATAATATCAGAAGATAATGTTACTTGTTAACGATTCTTGTATTTCATCTTCCAGACAAGCATCGTCATCAAGAGAAGAGGCAGTTTCATGATACTTGTCTATATCTCTTTTTAAAAAGAGCAATAACATAATCATTAAGAATAAAGTGGCCTATTAGATGCGAGATGCAAGATAAACTCATGCATCATATACCTCTTTTATTTTAGTCCATCAAATTCTTATCAGGAGATTACGCATAGGTCTCTAGACTTTATACTTCTCTAATTCAGCTCGAGAAACTTTTAAGAACACCTCTGCACCATCGAACCCTTCATCTTGCGATTTTGGTAACTTGTATTCTTCACGTGCACCCTCAGTTATTATTACTATGGAGTAAGCATATACGGCATCAACATTGCCTGCATCCTGACCATCACTCGACCTCAGCTTTTTATGGACAATCGCTTCCCCAATCAGCCTCAGCATCAGACATTTCTGTAGTATATTCATTTTAATCTATTTAAGCTAATTGGAGATCATCAAGAATTCTTTAGATAGAACACAGGACTAAATTGAAAATATGCTCGTATTCATTATTCTGTCTGTATGGACATTTATGATATGGAGTCTTTCTCGTTATAGCTAATCCGTATCATTATAGTTTTGAGTTAGCAGCCTCAAAGTCAAGACATGGACAATTTACATGGGAACATGGCCTACTTTTATCCTTAGTTAATATGGATTGAAATGAATTCGTAGTATATGACCACAAAGACAACTGTCAGGATTAGATGACATTAAGTTAAACCTTTGACAACCATAGTCTTCAAATTAATTCACGACAATCAATCCTTTAAGCATACTTTTTCTGCGTTAATATTGAAACAACCCTTTCAGAGACGATAGTCCTTTATGACCCAAACGTAATAGTATCTTCAACTACTGTGCCCCTAGTAAGTAAATAACACCATGGGGTAAGTCTTCTCATTTTCCTATCCTGTTCTACTTCAGGGATACCTGCTTTCTACTCTATGCTATATAGGAGATCCTTCTTGTTTCTCAATCTTAGCATTGCCCGAATGTCTTTTAACCCTTGACCCAAACAGAATTCCAGTAAGGACTGCAAAGACACCTGCCACTATTCCATACATAAACACTTGATCAGCCATATTTCTACTAGACTATTATAAAAGATAAAGTTAGTGGCTGTGTATACCTATATCTTATATGTATATCAACTCAATTGCGAATAGCAATAATGATAAAGTATAAAGTGTATGTTGTTGATTGATGCCTCATCTGTTTGAAAGGACTGATTTCCCAATTTTCAAACAGTTTATTTCGTTGTAGTGAAATTTCTACATTTCTTATCTTTTTATTCGGTCTTTTAAGGCCACTACTATTAGCAATTTTGACTATCGACTAGAGGCTGGGTAGCCTCTACTGGATGACTCTATAAAGAAACAAGCCAATGTATCGCTGTGACAACAGCAATTACTATATGAACAAAAAAATAGTTAGTGTTAGTGTTCTACACCAAACGCGACTTTTACGGCTGCACGATATTGTGTGATCTTGCCGCTATTAGGATCTACTTTTGCAGTCATATCTATAATCTCTATTCCATGTATTCCATGCAATGTCTTTTTTGCTTCATCTACTGCTACTTGTGCAGCATCTTCCCATCCTTTGTCAGAACTACCAATTATTTCTATTATTTTGGCGATATGAGTCATTAAATAATCAAGATGCAATCTTTCTAAAAAAAGTATCTATTGTATAATGATGCGTAAATCACTTGCTAAGGCCATGTTACGCTATCGAGTTTCATTCCTGATGAGAAAAGTGTCGTTGTCAACTAAATATATGTATGAATGTGAAAACAAGAATAGAGCTAATTAACTAATTAATTTATTTTGACCTCAAAATGTTGAGGGCTGAAGAGTCGCTGTTGATAACCAGGATATTTATAATTTTGAAATTGTATTACTGCCAAAGAGAAATTGAGCTACATATCTTGAATCAGAACATTGTATTGTCATTAGCATGACTCAGGGTACGGAAGGAGTAGCATACAGATAGTCAGATTCATTTGTTCAACTTCTTGGATACCATTGATATGTTGATAGTATTCACTTCACTGCAGATTGACTGCTGTTGGGTGACCTTTTCTGCCAAGCAAAAAACATGAAGAGGAAAGGAATGGTCATGACAGCGGTTGTAATAAAGATAGGCTGAAATGATGTTGGATCAATTTTGATTCCAAAAAGTTGTAAAAAAGGAAGTGGAAAAACTGTATATATCCAGAAACCTGCTATTATTCCTAAAATAATCTTATTTCGTTTTAGAACGGAAAGAAGGCTAATTTTGTTTATTTTTCTTCGACCGCATGTAATGCATTTTATGGTACTATAATTCCCAGTTGCATCTTCTGGTACAATACAGGAGGTACAAATTATACGCTGACAGAAGTAACACTGCCTACTTGCGAACTTTGATCCGCAAATATCACATTGAGATTCCATGCTCTCGAGTAGAGCATATTACCCCATGAGCATATTAAAAGATTCGTTTAGGCAGTTCTGCTAATTTCTCGACTTCGAGAGACGATTATTAAATCCCACCTCAATTTCAGAATTGATTAGAGCTTCACTAGTTTTTGTACTGAATCAGCATAACAACACAGATAACATAGAGGTAATCCTAGGAGAATAAAACCACATCTGTTTGTACTGCTGGGTTAAAGTGTCATAGCACGAACGTATTCATATGACGACGATACTACCTTAGGTCTTAGTGTTTTTGTATAGCCTAGAGTAATAATAATATTTTACCTGGCTCTGGTTGTGCTTCACTTTTTATTTCCAAGTCAACAAGATGGCCTGTTAAGATTTTTTCACTTAATTTAAGTGGCCTATCAACGATTTTTCTAAATTCTGAAATATTATCTTGTAACTTTTTGTAAAGTGCAGAAGCCAACTCTGGAGTGTGTATCCTTTAATGCTTTAACACTATCCGGTTCAATTGTTATAAAACTTGTGTAGCCGCATTCAATACACTCCCATTCATATTCTTTATGAATCGTTTGACCCTCCTCTACCACGTAGTAAGAAATCTCTAAACATAATTATATCACTTATGATTACAATCACGCCAAATTGACTAGGATCCATTTATTATGATTTGAGTTCATGTATTTTTGACTAGCTCCTAGAATACGAGATAGACAAGGAAGTAGCATTATGCTCTAAAATTATCATCTCTTTTTTTCTTCACGTTCTAATTATTGCTGCTGTCGCCATGAATATATCTCCCAAATAACAAATGCATAAGAAAATAACGTTTAGTTCCATCCATAGATTTAACTACAAATATTCCAAAGGTTGCTTTTGCAATATTCAGAAAATCAGTTAATTCACCTCTACTTATTTTTATGATTTTTTTGGGAATTGCCTCTTTCTTGATTGCACGATAAACCCAGTGCTCTCCGTTTTCAATGCTAGTTGTATTTTTATGATCTATGTTTCCTAGATTAATGTAATCTTCTTCGTTTATCCATAACTTGAATATGGGTAATTTTGTATTTTGTGCATATGGTAATACGTCTTGATAATTCTGTAATTCTTGAACTTGTAAGGATAGATCTGCTCCTACCTCAGCTCCTAGATCTCCTTCTTCTTCGTCCAAACTAGCTAGAAAATCGACTGCCCTTCTGAGATGCACCATTAAGGTGTTCTGTTCCTCCTTTATGAGAATTGGAGAATTTCTTGGTTCGTCATCGTCTTTTGATGCAACCACTTCTAGGTCACATAAATGAATTACCTTAGTCAGAGCCACAGTTTCTATGGAGGAAAATACGTATTCAAACCAGTTATCTGCTAAACATCTATTACAAGATAGAACCCGGAACCCTATAGGTAGGTGGGAATTATTTTCTAGAGGCACGTCATTATTGTTTGTCGCAATATTGGTACTATTCTGAGGGACGTTAGGCTAAGTTCTGAGGGACGTTAGGCTTAAAGTTCTGAGGGACGTTAGGTTTTGAAAAAGACAATAGACATTGTAACATAATGACATCATTCATGGTAATAGGCTGTTGTGGGCTAGGAGATTTCCTTCTTACCAAATCTTGTAATTCAACCCATTCACGCAAGATTTCACGATATTTGCGTATATCGTGCAACAAGTTATCCCAGGGATCTCTGTTTTGGAATTCTTTAGTATGGACTGTTCCTACCTCCTTATTTGGATCATCGTAGGCTTCGTGGTGTTGATATGATGGCGATGAAGTATTGTGATTGTTATTGTGCTCGACAAAATTCATCGTATTAGGAACAAATCCACTAGTATCAGGATTGGTGATAGATTTTGCTCCGGCGTGTATTGGGCATCCTATTCCATTATGCTTTCTTTTGATATGGACCTTTAGATTTCCGTGTCTCGCGGAGGTTTGAGGACAAGAAGGACATAGCCAATTTTTTTCCTTTCTATTCATGAACGTTCACTCCTAAAGACCGAGTGTGCAATGTGCAGTATGGACTGGCACATGACTGCAGTCATTGTTGCAGTAACTGCAGTAACTGCAGTCAAAACAGATTCAATAGCCATCTATCAATGATTAGATAATCTACCTTTAAATAGAAATGAATTGTGGACAGGTATCCCAATCTACTGATTACTGTTAGTATATCAATAAAGAGCTTAGGTAGACAGGTCTACCACCACTTGATGAAGACAATATCATTTTGCCTTTCGATAATCCGTATAAGTAATGTATAACTAATGGAGATACTATTGATGAAAAAAAGATGGTATGAGAAGTTATCTAACGTGGTATCCACAAAGCTTACTGCCTAGGAATATACCCTTTGCCAAAAGATAGCGCGAGAACACTACTATAATAGATATATTAAAGCGCCAACGAATTCGGAATTAATAAGATTTGTCTTGAACGAAATTTTCGAGAAATATCGCTCTAGGATAGTTGCAAAAAATCCAGGAAATAAACAGAAAACACAGAAAGCACGCCAGGGAAGAGCTGCAAAGAAACGAAGCGTCTATGACCTCATAGATTGGGCTAAAGTGTCTAGTCTATTAGCACAAAAATAGCGATGTTTTAGGCATAGCATGACATGAATTTGGACCAGCCGAACTCAATGTGCTGGGATGATCTCTGTTTCTACAACACGATCAGTACCTGTGGCCCGATCTACAAATCCCATAGAGGCGATATGGACACGTAGAGATTCATCGTCAGAAGTAAGCAGACTCAGCATATTCAGTTAACTCATATTAGTCATATGAAAGCTGTTATAACTCTTGTTTACGATGAGTATGTTTCTCTATTGATTATTAATATTATTATTAAAGGTTTAGGCTTAGCCTAAGGGCAAACTGCAGGTTTATCGACTTCCTTATTATTAAAGGCATCAGAGGGTTTGACGTAAAAGAATCGCATCATGACGTAACAAGATCGTGATTGACGTAACAACATATCAAAATCATCGCACTACGTAAATCTTATTACGTCATTTTTTACGTAATAATAATTGGTTATGAGATACAAAAGGCCCTCTTTGTTACGTTAAATTTCAAAAATCATGACCAGATATTGCGAGTAAACCTATCGCTTTAAAATGGTAGACTGGGTCAACGTTAAGAACAAAACAGGTTTAACACTTGATCAAATAAGAGAATACCAAGTATAGATGAAGTAGATCTGCAAGAAGCTGTAAATCAGGTAAAATGACCTACAAGAACTTCAGTTATTATTTTGAATTTAGTATATTGTAGCAAATATTATCATCCCGAGTACTAGAGGTTCGAGAGCATCATTGAGAAAAAAAATGAGACTTTATTTGTTAACAGGAACTATTCTATATATTGTACCTTGGTCAAATGTTAGCACATATAGATAGCCATCATAAGGACTTACTTTGAGATCTGTAATACCACCAAAGCCCTTTCCAAATATTATTTGGTTAAGAGAATCGGAACTGTTTGCAACTCCATCTGCAAGTGGACCGGTTGGGAGCAGCAATCCTGTTCTTTGTGGATTTAGTTTAAAGTGGTAAATATTTCCATTTATCACATCGGCAACAAACATATCATTTTTGTATAGATTTCCTATCCTGTTAGAATTGAGGAATGTGATTCCAGCCGGAACCACTTTCCGAAACCAAGTAAACTGAGGGGGATGGTATTTTCCTTTCCCACCAAAATTGACTAAATCATTTGGATGAAGAGAGGCAATATGCTGCTTCTCAGTTTGATCTATATTATAGCCACGTAACCATAAGCCATCAATCTTTTTGTAGCCGCTGTTGAATCCTGGGTCAACCCGATTGATTTCATCACCAAATGGTAAACCAATTTGCGTATCCCATAGAATTCTTGTTATAGGGTCAAAAGCAAGTCCAAAGCTATTCCACATTCCATAGGAATAGTAAAGGTTTAATGGAAATTTATTTCCCAAGATACCGGGCAGTGCTGGCTGACCATCTTGATTAACTCTGAGTATCCCACTTGTTCCATCCGGCTCACTTCCATTCAGGATATTTTGTGCTTTAGTGCTATGTCCGTCGATGCCAACATCACCAACAGTAACATAGACATTATTATCAGTTCCGACAATCACCTTACCACCAATACCTATAGCTCCTGGAGTTGCTGGGAGATCTAACAACAATTTTGGATTTACTAACTTGTTGTCGTTGATCAATTCATATCTATATAGGCGGTTACCCAATGGTTGTGTTCCCTCTATAATATTATCACCAGTACGAGTCTGAGCTTGAGTATAGTATAGGAAAACGTATGCGATAATATTATTATCATTATTATGACCATTAGCAGTTCCATGGTCAGATAGAGCGACAACGGCAGTAGCGTGAGGAACGATGGCAATTCCTAACAAACCTCTATGAGCTAATGTAGCAACGTTAACCTCAAGCAAAGGTTGCGGTAATTCAGTACTGTTAACAATTCTTCGTACTGTGCCTGCATCTTTCTCTGTGACTAACATATCATTAGGACCTAAAAAGGCCATACTGGTAGGGTATCCTAATCCTCTGAAAACTACTTTTGCCTTCAGATTAGGATCAAGTATCGTTGGTCCTTTAGGAGAAGGAAGACCGACTTCTGGATATTTTGAAGATAAGGCTTTAGCATGATGACTATGATAATCTTGTAGTACGAAGTGTGGATATTCGTTTGTTATGGAGGTAGAATTCAAGGTTAAGATTGCAACCAAAATTATACTTACTAAGCAAGATGATGACAGTAACATAGAATGAGGTTTTAGAAACTTCATTGAAGAACTTGTTGAAGATACGGAGGTGGTTTCCTATATCTATTTGGTCGTAATTAGCATCGAGAAAATTCCTTTCAATATCTATCGCACCTTTTCTGTTATTATTGAGCCTTAGTCATAGTCAAAATCGCGGATATTTACGAATTATCGCTAAGTTAGTCAAGCGTTGGAAAATTAATATACTGCAGTCTCCATATGCGGAGACTGTAGCAACTGAAGAAGTTATATGAACGCCAACGAAGGAGTCAATACAACAACCCCAACAGCTTCCACAAACTCTGATTTAGGCTTTGCTACTAATTCTAACTACCAGAATCTGGCCAACTGCTGAGATTTTTTCCTCAATTAATAGCAAAATGCCATATTTATGTGAAGAACGTCATTATCGCTAACCTTGGCATTATATTTCACTAGTTAAAAAACAAGTCTGTCCTTATATTTGTCAGAAAATAGAGTGCCGATTAAAAGGACTAAAAAAAATGAACAAAATCAACTCACACCAGAGGGTATGGTAAAGGAGTTGATTAGTACTGTCCAATTCGAAATACAATTTAGTTCAAGTAGATTGCAAGATTTCATAAGAGAGTACCGCAAACAAATCGTGAAACTACCAAATTGGGAATTCACTGCAGCGGGTCGCAGTGAACGGGATATATTAGATTTATTCAAAGCCCCACTCATAATGTATGACCTAAAAGCTAAACGGACAAGTAATAATTGAAATTTACGGAATTTTGGAACGATATGCAATATCAGCAATTGTTAATCTATTTAACGCAGATCCTGATAAAAAGTCGACGATAGAACTACTAACCCGACAATGTTCCTTAGTCAAATTAGCAAAAATCCCTGTTATACTCAAGCTTTGGCATAAAGAAGATATCACATTTGCTGAGAATTTATATGATCATTCGTGGAACTACATATCTTTTTACTTTAGATTTAGTTTGTATATGATCCATAGCCTACACTAACACTGGGTCTGAAGTTTTGGCATCTTCCTTCTTATGTTCTCAATTCTATGAATTTATCACTAGGAGTTTGGTGTTATGAAAGAGAAGAATCCATTGCTATTATAACATAAATCAAGGTTTACCATTTTATTTTAAAACCTAAAATATAACGGTAAGTGATATCACTTGTTTGCTTAGACAATCTATAGACAAATCTACAATTTATGATTTGTTTTTCTTCGTAATATTAATGGTCCTGATTATATCTTTGGTCATTACTCCATCAGTTTTCGCGCAGCAGAAACCTGGTTCGGTTTCAAACAATAAGAATAACATCCTGAAGATATTGAGTCATAATTCCTTCATAGATATTGCGGGATATTTTCACGTAGTAGGAGAGATAGAAAATGTATCACCAAACCCTGTGGAGCTTGTCAAAGTTATCGGAACTTTCTACGATGTGAATGGCAAGGTGGTTGGAACAGACTTTAGTTTTACAGATCCAGCTATATTGTCTGCAGGCGATAAAGCGCCATTTGAATTAATACTGACTTCTGCTACCATCCCAGTAAAGGAAATTGACAACTATAGATTAAGTATAGATTGGCAGAAATGAGAGAAGCGGCAACCAAAATTCTATGACATTTCTCAGTCTTTTCTCGATATCTTTTTCTTCTGACTTTATTTCTGTTAACTCTCTGATGCCCTCTAATTCAAGCTCTATCACTTCTCGCTCCTCGCTAAGTATTCTATCTGTATAATTATTAAGATATGTCAATAAGTCGCTCACAGCCTTAGGATAGAATACCTCGTTTGCTGGAATTGTTACTGCTTGATTAAGGTCAAAGCCTTGTGGTGCTATCTCTGGTGATTGTAGTCTATGAAGGATATACTTCCAAAGTCCTGCCACTCCAACCTTTGCCGCGATACTGTCTAGTTCAATTCGCTTTGTTTTTAGATACTCGTCCGAGGTATATATATTGCCGGTGAATATTCTTCTTCGATCTCTGCTTCTATTAGATCTGGATAGCCGTTCTGCTGAAGCCACTTTATAGTATCTCTAGTAATACCAATTTTAGGTGTATTTGTTCTTGAGCCCTTTGCTATCTCCTCGCCATATGTGTCGTAATCTACGAGAATCCCAACAACTGAACCTGCTTTCTTTGCTGCTTCTATCAGGTCTTTACCATATTCTGTAAACCTTCCTCTGGTATGTACTAGCGCAACGCGATACCTTTCAGCAAACGGAGCTAATAGATCAGCTATACCCTCTTTTTCAATAATAATGATAGCAATTCCCTTCGTTGCAAGTTCCTCAACGTTGTCTATTTCTACAGGATATGACTTGCCTTCGTAGAGCATTGTAGCCCTTGTACCTGCTATTATTCCTAGTTCTTCTCTGTTAAGACCAAATAACTGCTGACACATTTCGTTAATTTTAGAGGTTAGACCTTTTCTAGTGTCACCCCAAGTTTTACGTGGTTTGAAGTCGTCTTCTACCATTATGGGTCTTATGCGATACCATACACCAGACTGAGTAATTTTGTCAGTAATTTTTAAAGACGGGTTTGCTTGAATCTTATTATACCTTTCTTTGAGGAAATCTTCCAGGTACAGTATTGCTGGTGTCTCTCTCGAAAAACTAAAGTTGAAGACTGTGTGCTTTTTTCCATGATATGATGGTATCTTATTTGCCAAGTTTACAACAGTCTTTGCAATCTCATCAGCGTATGGTTTCAAATCAATCTTTGTCTTACCAGCAGAGCCAAGCCAATCAGGGACCGGTGTCCTCAGGTTTATTGCAACGACGCAAGGAAATCTTTTCTTTGCTGTGTGATATGAACTTGTATTGAAGCCACACTCGTGTAGAATATCGTTAACACTTGTAGCATCTCTGGTATTACCTTTTTTATCCAGCCACCTATAGGGATAACCTTGAAAATATCCTTCCCCTCCATCGATGCTAGGAGTGGAGTTGATGCTACCAATGAATTCCACTTCGCCAGCATGCTTTTCATCCAGGTCTGTTCTGGGGGCTATTACCACTTCAAGTGCATAATTAAACTCTCGAGTACCGTCATTATGATGTCCGGTAATTACTTTAGCCTGCGCTTTCTCTTTATCGATGGCATAATTCTCTGCTATATTATCGATTAGTTGCTTCTCACGCTCTGCCTTATTATATGGTAGTTTGTACTTTGATTCAGGTTGCATCCGTTTTCTTAATGTTTCATACAACTCTTGGATTAGTACGGGACTCTTAGATAGCTCATGGACTGTCATCTGTTTGAACTTGTTAGGTAAGCATTTCACTTCTCTGAATGTGGCTAGTGCTTCTGATACAGAAATCGATTTATCGGTGATTACTCTGATGAATTCTCTGAAGTGGCCAGGTTTATGGTAGTAAATACTATCCTGCATTACTTGTACTTGTTCAGCCCCTCAATTCTAAGACTGAAATCAGTCTGTATTTTCATGATCTTGTATTTCTTATAGTATTTTTCCAATTTGTTCAATAACATTTGTTCTTCGGCTATAGTATCGTTCTGACGTGTGTTATAATTATAAGACGTCACAGTATGTCCGCAGTCGATAGGTAAAGCAATTTCAACCTCTGAAAAATCTGGGGCATCGAATTTGGTTGGTGGTTTTATGTCAGCATAATACGTTTGATTGTCTATATCGACTACGATGAACGCCTTTATTTGCTTGTCATCAAATCGAAGTATTAATGGTTCCAGCCATTGCTTATCTTCAAATGAAAGTTCTGGGTTGTCGTTACTTGTCCATGATGCATAACCCATTCCCAAGCTTCTTTTTAGAAAATCACCTAAAGAGCCACAAGTCTCCCTGTGTTGATTTCGTTTTGTACTAACCCACTGGTTGAAATCAAGGATGCCTTCAAGGTCTTCAAAGACCTCTATGTTATCTACATTTGAGTTTCTTACTGCCATACGAAACATCAGCTTATCATTAATGTTTGGTATTGGGTCTAAGTTTACACATACTGCAATCTTCCTTGCTTCTTCTGAACTATTAGGATAGTAATCGTTTAACGAGTCGTAGCCATTATCCATCAACTCTTTCATAGCGAATATAGGCCAGTCTCTCTGTAAATACGATGTCTGGTTTTCTATGCCTTTGACGGTGATATAAGCCATTGATTGCTTGGTAGATGTAGATGTTGGTCCTTTCTTGGGCTTAATGGGGCTAATAATAGGGGGGTCGGCTTTTTTCTTGATTTTTTTGGCTTTGACATCTAGTAGCCTTGCGTCCTTAAGTTCCCCTTCTTCTTGCGGCTCTTGTGTTTGGCTAGTCATAGAGGATCACCGCCATGCAATAATTTCTGCATTATTTTAAAGATGAACTGTCCCGTATATTAGGCTGTCGTATGTGTATACTATACTACGACATGTAATACTTAAAAAGATATGTATTACTATTTGTTCAGATATTACGTGAGACAAGCAGTCAAGAAACCAGATCGAGAAATAACAGACCTACAGAAAAGAATACTAAAGCATGTATGCATGAGAAAAAATGCAGACTACAAGACTTTATCGAAGGCAACAGATAGAGATAGGATAACACTGTTGCAAAGTTTACAATCATTAATAAAGCATCGTCTTGTAGAAAAAGAAAATACTAGTGTTGATCGGAGAAGAATTAAGCTTATCTTTAAGCCAACAGATAAAGGGAAAATATATGCTTCAACATCTCTAGGAATTGATGATGACGCTATTAGAAATGCACAGTCTGACGATAATGAGAGAATGAGATATGATGAATTCATTGAACAGGTACCCAATCCAGCAGAACGTAAAAGAAACGACAAGCGAGTGAAGGAAGATCTGTTGCAAGAAAATCTCTTCCAGGATGATGGCAATATACCAGACATGGACAAGTTATTAAATCAGTTACTTAGGGTAAGATTATTAAAATTTGTAAAAAGCAGGAATTTTGATATCAATGAGCTATTTACTCCTGTAGGCACGAATACACTTAAGGCAATATCTGCTCCAGGAGAAATTAAGGAATTTAAGAAGCTTCTGATATTACTAAGAAAAAACCTTGATTCAACTATCAAGAGTTTGTCTAATGATTAGGAGGGGGCACTGATAATCTATACAACTCACCAATCTTTTGATGATTTCTAGTTTTTACTGCATACTTGTTACTAATTGGGATTTCTATTAGGGGCCAAATATTCAAAAACCTTAATTCATTGCGTCCTTCATTAGTCATAACACTACGTGATTAGGCCCCACCTTGGATACAGTAATGTTCAGATATCGTGACAGGTGTAATTAGTCTCCAAATATTTTCAACGTGCTTTCTCCTTGTTGTGTGAGGATAACATTGCTTTGCCTACCTCTGTATTCCACTTCCACTAAAGGATTATCTGACAAGCCTATAATGCTAATAGGATTTAGCAATCCTTTTATTTTGCTGTGTTTTGCTGCACTTGATAGATTTTCATTAATTACGCCTTTTTCTTCTAGTTTGTCTATAAGTGCACTTTTCTTTATGCTTCCATGGTTTGTATTTTTTAATATTTCTAGTACAAGAAAAGTTTCTGGCTTAGGCTTGTTAATAGAATATAGCGTGATAATCCCTCAGCTCAAATCAACCCAAAACAGGAATGCTCTTGCCAATTTCTCATCTATTATCAACTATCTCTACGAGAAATATGGATATAGAATTAAAGGTCATGAAATACAACAACTAGGTTCAAATATTATGAAAATGACACTATCTGAACGTACTAGTATCATTTCATCCTTCTGTGCCAAGAATGAAATTGAATATTTGACTTATCATGCTCCAATCATTATCCATAATATTTTCGATGAGAGATGGCGGCCGAGAATATAGAGTCAATACTTATTACAATTAAAGAAGCAGAAAAAGTATTTTCTGATGTGCATCTAAGAAATAAAATTATCGTAGTTTTTCATCTAACAAATTTTATCTCTAAGCAATTGCTAACTGTGATTAGTCACTGGTCTATACCCTTTGTGTGTCCAGACAGTAGACTGATTGTTATCATTTCACTACTTGCAGTGAAATATCTGTACTGGTAGTAATAGAATAACTATGCTGCATCACTTCGCCAACATTCAACGATGTCATGAATAAGTCTATGAATATTAGTCCTACTTGCTGTCTCATCATTAGCTACGATTGCATGATGTAAACGTAGATGCTCTTCTATCTCCTGCATATTATTGGTGTCTACACTGGTACAATACCTGCATTTCATCTTAAAAGGAGAACAGTCAATGCAAAAATATTAGAGTTACTATTAGAAGCATTGCTATAGAAAGTTGGGAAATATACCATCATTTTCAAGTAGAACTAAGGAAATGAGTCAGGTCAATTTTTTAGAATAATTAATCTTTTTGTCAGGCCAGCCCTACTTTGTTATTTAACAGAATAGGGTTAAAAACATCCAAAAAAGAATGTGTAGCAATGAAAAAACCTGTATTCATAATAAGTTTCTAGAAATAAACCATATGATTGATTTCAAATCAAGTAAATATAATATTTTTTGTAAAGCTAGACAGAAAGTGCATATTTGAATTCTGTATGATTGGCACCAAGTTCTTGTATTTAGACTGTTGACACGAAAGTAGTAGTAGTAATAATAGTAATCGGGTCAACTAGCGCACAAGAATTAAAGACACAAGCAAATAAGAAAAGTTCTACTACAGACAAATTTCTTATGAAGATAAGGAATACGGCTTTACCATTCAATATCCAGCAAATGGGTATTTTGAATGAGATCAAATGGCATCTACTATTGCATATCCGAATTGTATGTGACAGACTTAAATCAACAACAAATAAGGTCCAAGTACCAAATAACAAGTCCTTCTTGGGATACACCACGAAAGAACTAATGTCCATTCTCCTATGAGCCTTCAAAGATTCTTCGTTCGGCCTCATCGAATATCGTAAAGCCTGTATACAATATCATCAATTTGTTTATCAGTTCTGGTTGTTCCCTCTTCTATTTGCCCTTTCATCTGTCTCTTCTCCTACCATCACAATCGCCTATCTCTTACAACAAAAAGATGGATACTAAAATTGTAATATAGTGCTATAAATTTTAGCCATGGTTGCTGTGTTGGCATTATTTGCTTTAGTTTCAAGAGTTGATGATTACTTCGATAAGGAGAGCTTTATGCCTTTTGTAGGGATATTGTAGACAAAATGACAACTTATCAAATCGCTATTCTCTACACTATACAGAATATCTGTTGTTTAGAATGCGCCTGATTCAGAGTGATAATTTTCGATTTGGATTGTAGCATGCGAAATCCTGAATTTCTTTTCAAGAGAAGAATTTATGTCCTTTAGAATTGCCTGTGATTTGTTTGGATCAATTACAACTACATGAGCAGATAAGGCGTTCATACCAGATGTTATAGTCCATATATGCAACTCAAAGACCCCAGTTACACCTTTTATCTGGAGTATCGCGTTTTTCACTTCTTCATGAGAAATATTAGCTGGAACACCCTCCATCAAAATGTGAATTGACTTTTTCATCAAAGACCATGTTCTTGGAAGTATAAACAATGCTAGTCCGATACTGATTAATGGATCAACCATATAAAATCTAGTGACAAGCATTATTACAGCAGCAGCAACAACTCCAGCAGAACCTAATGCGTCGCTAAAAACTTCTAAATATGCGCCCTTGATATTCAGACTTTCTTCTTCTCTTTCGTTATGATGTGAATCATGGGAATGTCCTTTGAGAAGTAACATTCCTATCAAATTCACAGCTAAGCCGACAGTGGCTACAATCAACATTGGAAAGCTCTGTATCACTGGTGGTTCTAAAATACGCTGATACGCTTCATAGAGTATGTATATAGAAATCAATATCAATACAACACTATTCGCAAGTGATGATAGAATCTCGATCCTGTAGAACCCATACGTTCTTTGAGGAGTAGGTGGTTTACGAGTATAATTAATCGCAAATAGAGCTAACGCAAGGCCGCCAACATCTGTAAGCATATGTCCTGCATCAGCAATTAAAGCTAAGCTACCTGTGAATAGGCTAGCAATGAGTTGTACTGCTAGATAGGCAGAAGTAAGTAAAAGTACAACTTTGAGCTTTTTTATTCTATATAGTGACAGATTTTGTCTTGTACCCATTGACTGATCAATTCTTGTGGATTTGCTTTCTTCTTTTAATTCCCAATATGCACACTTCTTTTTATCATTAATCCTCTAGTTAACATTGATATTTAACCAGGTTGTTACGCTCTGAAAGGACGATGTAGTTCATAAGTCTGGTCAACGCTGCCTCTACTTTGTAAGGAGCTGTTTACTGTATATTTGCTAATATGTTGTAAATCTTCATTAATTCCTGTTAATTGTTTGAGTTTTTCATGAAATCAGGAGCATGATTGATTGATTGATTGATTGATTGATTGATTGATTGATTGATTGATTGATTGATTGATTGATTGATTGATTGATTGATTGATTGATTGATTGATTGATTGATTGATTGATTGACCCTTATGATGTTAGTACTCCTCTTTTCTTTTATGCAGTCCTTTTTAGCCCAATAGACATTACTCATACGTGGTCTAAACTAGTAATATCATAACATAATTTGTTGATTTTATTGTTAACTAGAATGTTATGTACCCAAGTTTACTCACTCATTGTTTCTTTAACTTCGCTATAACTGGCTTGACTAAAATCCTGATAGAAATGTACAACTGCGCTAAATGGATATGGGGAGTGCATGACTTCTACCTCAGCTATAACATTCTTTACAATTTTGTTTTACCTTTAATCATCGTGCAGCAGATAAAATCGTTGCTCCAGTTGCAATGCCATTATCTACCAAAACCGTCTTTCCTTGCAACAACACACCGTCGTACTCTTTTCTCTCTCTAAAGCTCATAATTCTACATGTGACCTTTTATTCTTTCAATTTGCTTTTTTACTAATTCGTTACTAATTCGTTAAGATAAAAACACAAAGCAAACATTAATACATTTTATATTTTAGTCCTGCTTCGCAATTGAGTTAGCTTAGTGCTAATGATACTACCCAGGATTCCTGTTGTCATAGCTGGTATAATAATCAGAGGATATATTTTACCGATCATTCCAAAATATATGGATCCAGTGAGGCTTGGCCAAACCGATTGCGGATTTGATAAAACTTCGTTGTATGTATGAGTTATCAAAGGATAATAGAGCGTAAAGAATGTTACACCAAGGACAGCACCTGCTATGTAATTTACTATCTTTGTCTTTGCTGATAAACTAGATAGTAATGCATCCATTGCTAGAATTGGAATAAAATTTAGGATGTAAAATGGGATCGTTGGAACCAAATATTTGTTTGGAAGCAATGCTGTAGTTAGGTTGACAACAATAAAGATCGTACCAGTAATAGAAAGTATACCAAATCTTTTTGTCAGTCCAAACGAAGAACACAAGATAAAAGATACGATAAATGGAAAGGCTAATGTTGCAATTATTGCGGCTAGTATCGGATCAGGATTAAATTTGAAATATTCTGTATCTGAAAATGGTAAAGACAGCATATGAGTTAGTCCAGATATGGTAATCCAGACTGGAACAATTCCGATGACTACCAGAATATTTGATATTGTATGTCTTTTATTATTTTTTGAATCCACTATAGAAGAACTAGATGCGGCAGTGGAATCTAATCCGCTGCCTCTATAAATATCCGGAGTATTGCTTAATGATAGCATTCCCAATAAAGCTCCGATACTGCTTAGTACCATACCTATTGTAAGTACAGCATGAGATGGACTTAGCAAGCCGTCCAAGCCAAAAGCCAAATGCCAAGCATAATCAAAGGGCCCTGCTGCAACTAACATAATGGCTCCTATGGTTACTAATTTAACAGCTAACGGAATAGGATTGTAATTATCATCTTTATGCTTAGTATTATTGGAATTACTGCGGAAATAGCGTAGCGTCACTATTGATCCAAGTAAAACTATAGCCACTCCTGTGTATAAGCCGGCATGAGGAGGAGAAGAGAATGTTTCAGGTTTATTCAAAAGATGATTTGTGATATCCCAACTGCCGGAGCTTGCAGCTAATAAAACACCAAGGCTTACTAACATAAAACCCGTAATAGGGCTTCTGATCTTTTTATTAATATGCAGCATTAGTTGCATAGTGGATGGAATATTGCTATTAGTACCATTGCTGCTGTTTTTTCTAAAGAATGTTTTAAAATTATTATTCATAGCATGTACTAATTAGCATCGTCGCCTTTATATCCATCTGATCACATATATATATCGAAACGTAAGAGAAATCACATCTACTTCCTCTTTCCTTTTGAAGTTTAGATCGAATCATTTTTATCCTATTCTGTTAGTCTTATGTAAGACTAGGACAATATTCTTTTTGCAACTTGTGAATAAAATAACTTGTTTGGTATAAATGGTCTCAATCTTAATGCTAACTTTTCTTTGCTAGAGCCGATAATATACCTATGTTTTGGAGTTGACGAACGAATAGCTTGATCAATTACATTTGCTACAATCTTTGCTGACAAACCAGAAGGAATATTATTTAGATATTTATTATAAGCATTAGAGAACCTTGATTTCTTCTTTTCTATAATTGCAAGCTTTAATCTTATTACTCTATAAATATCTGTTTCGACTACACCAGGATTAATATTTATGACTTTGATATTTGTATTCCATAGTTCCATTCTAAGTGCATCTGATATTGCTTCTAATGCATGTTTTGTAGCTGAATAAGCCCCAATCAATGGAAGAGATATTAATCCTGACAATGAACTAACATTTACAATTCTACCTTCTTTTCTTTGCATCATTAAAGGCAACACTTCTTTTGTGAATTCTACAAGACCGAAGAAATTTGTTTCGAATTGAGCTCTGAGATCCTCTATAGTTATATCCTCAATTGCTCCTGGTTCTACGTACCCGGCATTATTTACTAGACCAAAGATTGTTTTTTCGCTAGAAATAGAAAGTATATTATTAAGTACTTCTTCAAACTTGTCATACCTAGTAATATCGAATATAACTGGAAAATATTGATCATCCTTCAAGTTGTATGAAGATAGTTCAGAAGACAATGCAAGGAGTTGGTCATATCTTCGTGACAAACCAAAAACCTGGTAACCCGATTGGACAAGTCTGATAACTGCGGCCTTTCCGATTCCACTGGAAGCTCCGGTAACTATGATTGACTTCAACTACATAAGATTGAACAAATGTATACAAAAACGTTAGTAAGGTTATGCGGTTTACTGTTATGTTCCTTATTGTAAATATTGCAAAACAGGTGATTATACTCATGTGGGTTGTGTTGAATAGCAAGGTGTATGGTGAATAGACAAAGCAGTTGAAGAGTGGAAACGATAGAGGACATCATAGGAAATTAAATTGGTTGATTCAACAGTAGGCAGATCCATTCCATGCATTGATCTTAGGTATATTGTTGAATTTTTGCAGGTGTCGTGTTGTTTATTTCTTGAAAAATCTGAATCGACGTATCTTCTTGACAGTATCAAAATAAGACAGACGTATCTTCGTCTTGATGATATCAGAATAAGACGACCAAAATAAATGCTTTGATATTATTATATCTGCAAATCTCCATCCTATCTTTATCATATATGGTGTGATAAATGTTGTAATCACAGTCATTGTTCCAATCATCGGTAGCAAAAACGAACTAGTGACACCACTATCTGCCCCTCCTTTAGCAACAACTAAGGCTAGTTCTCCTCCTGAAGACGATAATCCGAACCCTGTTCTGAGTGCGGTCAACATACTGAATCCCTGCAACTTTGCCGCTAGAAATACTGTAAAGAATTTTGCTGCTATTGATACTACCACTAATACAATAGCAGGTATTATAAAGATGGGAAGTTGTCTTATATCCATCAAAGCACCAACAGAAACAAAAAATATAGCAGCAAACATATCTCTAATAGGTAGTGCTAGAACTCTTGTAACTGAATGCACTTTTGATTCTGCTATTAGCACACCAGCAAAAAACGCTCCGGTAGCAACAGAGATACCAATCTCAAACGCAATAAATGACAAACCAAAAGCTACGCCAAGAACTGCCACTATAAGTAAATCATGTTGATTTGTGCCGCCAACGTAGTTGACAAACTTTGGTATTGTTCTGGAGCCTATTATTATCACACCAGCAATAAACGCCAATACTGTTCCAATAGTTGTTGCCAGCTCTACGATAGATAAGTGAGCCCCTCCTGTAGAAGTAGCAGATGATGCTACAGACTGCAATATTGCTAAGATAGAAATAATAATAATATCCTCGATCACAGCAACACCTAAAATCACGGTAGATGCTTCTTCTTTTACAATGTCTAGTTCTTCTAGTATTCTCATGACTATGACGGTGCTTGTAACCGATATTGCTAATCCCAAAAAGAGGCTATTAAAAAGGGAATAGTGTAGCCCTTGAAGTCCTACTATAACACCTATTACAAGAGTTCCTAATGCTTCAGCTAACGCAATTAGAAACGCTTTCTTACCAATGTTTCTGAGTTTTTCTATAGGAAATTCCATTCCAACAACAAACAACAATAAGATGATACCAATCTCAGCAAATAAATTTAGAACATCTATATTAAGAACTAAACTAAATGGGGGCGTATAAGGACCGATAATCATTCCTGCTATAATGTAGCCAATAACCATAGGCTGCTTTAATTTGTAGGAAGCCAAAGCCATAACCGAGGCTACAACCATAATTACAGTAAAATCCTGAACTACGTTACCAATCTCAATAGCAACCATGAAACATCTCCTTAGGGAATTAGATTACTAAGAATACCTACTTATTTGCATCGCTTTCTCCTTAAAAGAAATAAGGATAATGATGCGGATATTTATCTGGGGCAAGATAATATGTTGTGATATATAAAATATCTTGTGATAGTAGTTTAGATGCAGATATATGAAGAGCTTCAAAAAGAAAGAGAAAAAGAGTTGCTAGTTTTCAGTCTTTATCTTTTGAGGTCATTTTTCCTGTCTTTTAGTTGAGATTCTTTTATTTCTTGCTGCCAGGTATGAATAAGGGTAACTTCTACTGATTTTGTTTTAGAGTAGTCCGCGATAGAAGCAGATCTATTGCTTAAAATAAATGCATATGCATCACTTATTAATGGTTTAAAAACATCATTAACTCTTATTCCACGATTACTATAATACGGCTTCATATCTTCGTTACTGCTGGCATCACTTTTCCAAGCTGGAATCTGTTTTCTGCTAATTATCAAAACCTCTATTTCATTATTTCCATTCTTTACTTGTATATCAAAAGATAGCCTATAATCAAACATAAGAATTAAATTTACACCAAAATACAGTATCTCGTAACCATTAGAATTCCCAGCTGGTATATTGAATTCATTAATATTTCTCATAACATGTGAAAGAACTTTCATTGTGGTTGCAAGTATATAGACATCAGTCAAAGTATAGAATGTTTACTTCTGTTAGATTTGTAGGCTACAACCAATCTTGTGTCTATCGTCTTTCATCATTACAAGAGTCTGACTGAACTTATGAAAAGGTTCAAAAGTAAAAAGAATAAAAATATTGTTTCAGCTGAATCAATGGTGTTGAGAAAAGATTGGTAAGCTGGTGATTGCTTTATCTTCCACCACTACTACCCATAGTCCCATTAGCTGCAAGCTTCTATACGGTATCTTCTTCTACATCAATCGTAGCCCTGTCTGACTCTTAATGATTGCAGATCAGTTTCAAATCCGGACACTCGTTGTTATCCTTTGATGATGATAATGGTTACTTTTCCTCATACTATGAAATGTTCTAGGCTAAAGTGTAGAATTCCCTATTTATTTCATAATTTACTTCTGTTGCAGTGAATAGCGACTCTCCTCCTTCTTCTCCTACTGAAGGAACACCACCGCCAGCAGCAGTAACTAGATCGTTATCTCAAGAATTCTTTGACTTTCTCAAAGTATTTGGAATAATTGGTTTAGCAATCGCATTTGTAATAGGTGCAGCAGCATCTAAACTTGTTACCGCGTTAGTAACAGATATAATTGATCCTATTATCGGCTTTTTTTTACCCGCAGGGAGCTTAGAGAACATGTCAGTCAAAGTAACAAATGTATCAGGTTCCATAACCGAATTTAAATATGGTGATTTAATTTCCAACATAATTGACTTTGTAATTATTGCATTTATAGTATTTCTAGCATACAAACAATTATCTAGATATAAGTTAGTAGAAGATAAATCAAAACCCGAGAATAAGTAAATGAACCTCATAGACGACACTCAGTATGTTATATTCTACTAGATTTGGATTCAGATGTGTGTACGTACAGACTTGCTCCACATACTCTATAGATAAGAGTAAAGATATCCTATTAGCATTAGCTAGAAATTGTTATGCAATGAAATTCGATCTACTTACCAAACTACAGTAGTAGAGGATGATCTTAGGACTGTATCTGACAAACCCAAAGATCATGACGTGGATGTAGAAAAACGGATTGGCTTAGCCCCGTTCCCCTTTAGTTAGCAACTAAGGATTTCCTACTTCCTCCTCAGCTTAAAGCATCATCTTCATTTATTTTAGGAAAAGAATCCTGTCATCAAGTATTAGATAGGGTGGAATCTTGTCCAACTCTTCTCTCTTCCAATGGCAGCTATAACAAAAGCTGCATTTTATACATGTAAATTGGCTCCTGTTATTACAGCTAGAGCATTCTTTATACTTAGAATCAAACGTATCTCGTAGATACTGGTGTTGTAGTTGAGAGCGATTGTACTGTCTCATGTGTCAATCCCCTTTGAAGTGGGGTTTTGTGATAGAAAAATTCCTCTAGCTGTAAATAATATCCATACTGAAGAGTGAATACGTTTACCCATAACTGTAATTCCACCAAGTAGAGCAGCCATTGCCACTACAATTGTGTATAGTCTTTACAGAAATATATTAAATACGGAAAAATAACATACTAAATTACATCTTATGATTATTCAGTAGATAGTAGAGTGGAAGTCTTAGTTAATAATTACACATCTTATTTCTTATCTTCTTTCAACCTTCTGCATCTAGCTATCATAGTCACAAGTTGATCTGAAGAATGGGATAACGATCAAGCTAGACTTGTTGACAGTACCACTGTTGTGGATGATGCTACCAGGTTCGTATCAGAAATAACTAAGGAGAGAGAAACTAAATTAATATACTCAGGATATTCTATCCTTTTATGAAAAATTGAAAAAAAATTCTGGTGTATAAGGTTAGTTAAAGTTAAATTGAAAAAGGATCTGTATTCTATTATTCATTTATTTGTCTTCTAGTCCAAGCCAACCATAGCCTTTGGATTCAAGTTCTTCCGATAACGCTTTGTCAGCTGTTTTAATGATCTTTCCCTTTGCCATAACGTGAACCTGATCGAGCTTTTTAAGATACCTAAGTATTCGAGCATAATGAGTTATTACAATAACACCTGCGCCTGTTTCGATTAATTGGTTAATTGCTTCTGCAACAGACTTTACTGCATCGATATCCAAACCAGAATCTGGTTCGTCAAGAATTGCAATATTAGGTTTCAGAACTAGCATTTGCATTACCTCCGATCGCTTTTTCTCTCCGCCAGAGAATCCTTCATTGAGATATCTTCCAAGAAATGTTGGATCAAGTCCTACCGCGTCCAAGTTCTTCTTTACATACTCATGAAATTCCCTAACCGTGAGGAAAACCTCTCTATTTTTCTGATCTTCTCCTAATGATTTGTTTAAAGTATTATATGCATTTCTTAAAAAGTGACTATATCCTACACCTGAAATTTCTGTTGGATACTGGAAGCCTAGGAACAATCCTTTCTTTGCTCTTTCGTCGGTTGATAAATTAATAATACTGTTGCCTTTAACGAGAATATCTCCAGATGTAATTGTATATTTTGGATGTCCTAACAGCACGTTTGCGAAAGTGCTCTTACCTGAACCGTTTGGACCCATAATTACGTGAACTTCATCTTTGTCTATTTTTAGATCGAGGCCAGTTAGAATTTCTTTTCCATCGATAGCAGCGTGCAAATCTCTAACCTCTAAGAATGACATATATAAGTAGTATATTCCACACATAATATAAGGATATATGTAAATGTCGCGAAATTGGTGACATAATAATTAGTACAAGCATAAGTTCATGACGAATATAACTTTCAAATAGGAAACAATTGAAAACCAGACTAGAAAGATTAATGCTGGCGATTTATCATACTTTCCTCCTTTACCCTTAGGCGTTATCCTTTTCTCGTTACATTCTCATTTGTCAAAATACCGTTTGTGGCCTCTTCCGACTTTCAGGCCAGTATATTGTTTCCGTTTAAACTCCTTGTATTCATATTCATTATATGTTTTGGAAATATCTTCTTTAGATATATTCTGCTTCCTTTCAATCGTTTCTTGTTGCATATACCCTTGGTATACACTAGAATATTTCAAAATATCAATGATCTGAGGAAACTGGATAGTCTGAATTTGAGTGAAAAAAAATTGGTTTGGGGGTATTATTGTAGATTTAGATTTTCTTTTTTCCTTTGTTAACAGCTTTTTTCTTTTTACCCTTTATCTGAGTACTGGTCTTCCTTTTTTTGATGCTTCTCCCTGTCCTTGGATCTTTGCCTTGGGCTCTTTCAACTGCCGCAACGTATGCTGATGCTCGTTTATCTGATAGTCCTTTCTTTTTCTTGATGGCCTTTTTTGCAGTATCAAAACTCTTGTAAGATTTCTTGCCTAGTTTTACGGGCATAGTTAGAATTAGAAGTTATGAAAATATATCTTTTTCTCAGTGATCATAAGAAGAATGAAAATAAGCAGTAGCAGTAAATTAAAAAAAGGATTTTTCAATATCTTACAAAAAATAAGAGGAGATTTATTAAGAAGATGCTGCAAGCTGTTTGGCTAATCGTGTACACAATTGAAGATGTCTCCGTTCTTCTCTCAGAATTGAATTGACTGCAGTGGAGAATTGTTTATTTTTAACCTTCTTTGTTGCCATTGTACTTAAAACTTCATAGTGTGTTACTTCTCCGCCTTCAGCAAGGCACAGAAATTCTATTGCTTCAGAAGAATCGGGGTCCTCGCCAAGATAGGTATTCATCATTTGGGAAACCTTTTGTTCGGTTTCTTCTGCCGATTTTTGGATATTTTCAGAATTCAATCCTTGTGACTGTGACAACTTCTGAACCAATTCTTCAAGCTTTGTCTGATGATTGTTTGCTTCTTTTCTCATTTTATCTAATTTAGGCTTCATTCCTGCTTCATCCAATAATCCTTTTGAGTCTAGTTCTTGAACTGCTTTTTGAGCAGCCATCTCTAAACCAAGAGCTTCGCCTATCTTTTGTTCAAGCTTAGCTTTGCTATCTGTTGACATGTTCTGTAATGTGGAGATAATTGTTTATAAGAATAGTAGAAGATAAATAGACCCCCCTTTTATAATAAACAGGGGATTTTTTTAAAGATCGGTAGATCGTAGTAATTTGTATTTTTCTTGCTATCCCAAATATTAGATTGAAATATAATATAAATTACTATTGGAGCTAGCAGAAAGCAGGAAGACAACTATAGTCCAAACATATTTGTTTTTTGTAATTCTTCACGATAAGTCTAAAAGGAAAAAAGATGACGCGCTAGCGGTGGGAGAACTCCACCTCAAATCATTTGTCTTATCTAGCTGGTTAATTGCCTGGGACTGTCCGTGCACTATCGTGTCCGTGTACTGGATCAAGAAGGTTTCGACATTTAAAATTTTGCTTTATACAAGGGTCAGTTTCGTCAAAATGTCTTTGTATCTCTTGCTGTCTGATCAAACATTCTAGCAGTATTATGAGTGCCTGTTCTTAATAATTCCTTTGAGTTATCCTTTGTTTGTTCCACCGCTGCTTTGAAAGCATCCAAATTAGCAAATATCATGTTATTTACTAGCCTTGTTGCAGCTATCGTAATGTTTGCAAAGCCACTGACCATATTTGCATATGTCTCTGTTAAGCTCCCTGGAATCATCCAATTATTCCAAACCAGTCCATTAGTATTCTCTACATATGGTAGCCATTGTGATTGACATAAGTTTATAATCTCTTTTTGAGATTCTATTTGATTCTCTGCTATTGCTCTGGCAGCTTCGATAGTTTGTTCTTGATAATCATTAACGATTTGCGTATAACGGGTAATCTCCCTTCTACTGTCCTTAGCTAGCGTTCTGATAATATCTTTAGTCCGATCTAAAGATTTGATGACTGCGTCCTGTTGTTGCTGCAGAACAGATATCGACGCTGGTATTCTTGTTTTTCGCTCTTCCTCTTCTATTACATTTTCTAATTTGTCTGCAACTTTTGCAGCTTCTTTTCTTACACCTTTATCATCTGCCAAGGTGGCTATTCTCTCAGCTTGTTTTTTCGCGTCTTCTTTCTCTGTTGTGGAGCTATCTCTCTGCTCTTTTCCTGATGACATGAATTCTATGGCATGATAACCTATTTAAAGACTGTAATAATGGTTAATGATGGTTAAGACAGCTATAATTAAAAATTAATGAGTTTATAAAAACAAAGAAATGAATTTTTAGTTCTGTCCCATTTTCTAGTGTAAATTATAGGTGTTCAGATTTGCCATTTAAGATCCGGCCTAAAAGATCCAAACTTTACCTGATCATAATAGACCATTAAATGGGCTCAGCACAGAACATGCACTTAGTTTGAGAAAACTCAGAGATAATATAGCTGAGAATACTAACTAATTTAAGTGAAAAGGAGGTGCTGCTTCATAACTTATAGATAGATAGGTCATACGTTGACCGACTCTTATCTTTGTTACCCCAGAGCAATCCTCTTAACTACTTGCTGCGACGTCAAGTCAATCTAGGCCAAGTTGCTTCATCATTCCAACTTGGTCATAGAAAAGATTCTCCTGGTCAATCTGGCCG
>Ga0193701_1000014_pt1 | contig 45944 bp, 81 predicted proteins | sample U3s2metaG_FD_143055 | JGI IMG/M metagenome (GOLD analysis project Ga0193701, IMG submission 143055) | Soil microbial communities from a riparian zone of the East river system, Colorado, United States - U3s2 | ecosystem: Environmental > Terrestrial > Soil > Riparian zone | place: USA: East River...
GTAACGACATCACCAACGTCGAGTTCGCGACGCCGCGAGCCGTCCAGGACGTCACCGGCATCGACAAGTCCGCGATGGAGCGTCTTCTGCTCCTGGCCGACTTCTCGATCACGCTGAACGGCGTGTTCAACCCGACGGCGACCACGTCTTCGCACGCGGTCCTGAAGACGGTCTCCTCGACGTCGGTCCTGCGTACGGTCTCGATCACCGTTGCGTCTCAGTCGCTCGCCAACGAGTGCCTGATCACCGACTACAACCTGACGCGTTCCGACTCGGGTGAGCTGACCTGGCAGGCGCCGGCAGTTCTGGCCGACGGCACCGTTCCGACCTGGTCGTAAGTCATGCTCCGGGTATCGACCAGGGTCCATCGGCACGGTCCTATGTTCGACATGCGTTCGTCGGCCATTATGGACGACTACATCGACGAGCTGGAGGAGAACGCTGCCGAGAAGGCCCTGGCCGATATCAAGGACATCTATCACATGAGCTTCCGGCACCCGACCGGATTCTACGAGTCGAACGTCCGCGTCTCGAACTCCGGCACAGAGGTCACCGATGGCGGCTACTCTGGACCGGTGTACGGGCCCTGGCTTGAGGGTGTGGGCTCCAGGAACGCCACCACGCGGTTCAAGGGCTACCACGCCTTCCGTATCGCCGCAGAGAAGGTTCAGCGGGAGATCGAAGCGATGGGCTACCGGCTGTTCGACACGAACTACCAAGACCGGTTCTGAGAGGAAGAGGCACATGGGTTACAGAAGGATCCCGACGATTTACACCCTGGCGGATGTCGCCGGGAACGAGGGCTTCATCGTCCGCATGAAGGGGCTGAAGTTCGGCCAGACCCGCGACCTGATGAAGCTGATGGACGACGAGGACTTCACGAAGGCGATCGACCCGATCCTCGACGTGGTCGTCAAGAACATCGTGTCGTGGAACCTCGAAGAAGAGGATGGCACCCCCGTCGAGTCCGACAAGGAGGGCATTGAGTCTCTGGAGATCAATGTCGTCCTGGAGCTCGTCAACGACTGGATCGGCGCGATCGTGGGGGTGCCGGAGGATCTGGGAAAAGACTCGCAGAGTGGCGGGCAGTTCCCGGGGGCACCCGTGACGATGGAAGCGTTGTAACGAAGCCTCAGGAGCTGGAGGATGCCGAGCTCATCATAAATCTGTGCGACAGGTTCCATTGCCTGCCGACAGCAATCTATGACGAGCCGGCCGACCTCTTGAGGATGCTGGAGATCATTCACAGGGGAACAGCTAAAGAGGAGGCGGCTCCTCAGGAAGAAGAGGAGTAGGGAATGGCCTCCCGCATTAACATCACGGTCAACGCGCGCGATGAGACGCAAGGTGCTCTCGCGCGCGTCCGCCAGTCCATGAACCGTCTCGGCGACGATATGGACCGCACGTTCGGGCAGAACAACCGGCAGAACTTCGACCGGATGAATCACTCGCTGAGGCAGATGGGCGAGGATCTAAACCGGCTGCACGGCCGGATTCCGGACGACGAATTCCAGCGCTTGGCCCGGAGTATGCGGGACGCCGATAACGTGGTGGCCCGCGGGCGGCTGTTCGGCATGAACAACCAGTCGTTCGGTGAGCTCCGACAGGCTCTGCGCAGCCTCGACCGGGACTTCACCCGGGTATCCGGCCACATGGGGAGCGGCGGTGGCATCCGTGTGCGTGTCCGTCCGGACGTGGACCGCAACAGGTTCCGCCAGGCGTTGATGGCGCCCCTTCACGGCCTTCAGGGCCTGATGTCGGACGGTATCGGCCAGGCCCTGGGTAACGCGTTCCAAACCGCCGCGAAGAATCCCGTGGTGTTCGCCGGCCTGGCTGCCGTTGTTGCGGCTGCTGCTGGCCTCATCGGTGCGGGTCTCGCCGGTGCGCTGACCCTGGCCTTCGGTGGCGCGTTCGTCGGCCTGGCCGGGGTTATCGCCTCGAAGGCGCCCGTGGTCAAGAAGGCGTGGTCGGGCATGGTCGACGACGTCAAGTCCTCGTGGGCGTCGGCCGGTAAGGCGATGGAGCCGGTTATCACGCACGGCATCACCCTTCTGGGCAAGATGGCCGACACCTTCCTGCCGCACTTCAAGGAGGCTATGCGGCAGTCTCAGGGCCCGATGACGATGTTCCTGGACTCTGTGTCGAGGGGCATCATCGAGTTCGGCAGGCGGGCGTTCAAGCCGATGATGGAGGGCTTCAACGCTCTGCTTCTGGCGTTCGGCCCGGAGTTCGAGTCACTGATGGGCGGCATGGGCGATTCCTTCGGTGCGCTCGGCCGGACGGTCCGTGACCACTCGGGTGAGATTGCCATGGCCCTGAGGATGATCTTCGGCCTGATCACCACGATCATCGACATCGTCAACTTCCTGGCGAACGTCTGGATCAGCATGGCGCGGATCGCGCTGTTCAACATCGGTGCGATCATCAACTACGGTCTCGTTCCGCTGGCGCAGGCCGCGATGTCGACCATGAAGATGATCCTCGACTCGGCGACCATCGGCCTCGGGTGGATGCCCGGCCTGGGCGACAAGGTCAAGGCCGCCAAGGAGGAGTTCTACAAGTTCGGCGACGGGGTTGTGAACAAGCTCAGGGGCATGGGCGATGAGGCCATGAACTGGGGCGACAACATGGATAAGGCCAACAAGGAGCGCAAGCTCAAGGTTGACCTTATGCAGTGGCAGGCCGACCTCCAGGCAGCTAAGGCCGACCTGAAGGCTGCGATGACGCCGAAGGAGAAGGCGAAGCTCCGCGCGGACCTGAAGGGCTGGAACGCCGACCTCGCCGAGGCGAAGAAGAAGCTGGAGACCGCCACCAAGGCGAAGACGAAGGCGAAGATCGAGGCGGACATCAAGGACCTCGAACAGAAGATCAAGACCGCTAAGCAGCTTCTCGCCGACCAGGACCGCAGGAAGTCGAAGTCCCAGATCAAGGGCGACATCCGCGACCTGGAAGACAAGATCGGTGCAGCGAAGCGCATGCTCGCAAGGCAGCAGGGCCGCAGCGCCACATCGAAGGTCAAGGCGAACATCAGCGACCTGGTCAACAAGCTGAACCAGGCGTCTGGGCGGCTGCGTTCGATCGACGGCCGGACGGCGAACACCTACGTGTACACCATCTACCGCAGCCGGGATGAGCGGGCCTCGAAGAAGTTCGCGAAGGGCGGCGTCGTCGGCATGGCGTCCGGTGGCCCGGCCCGTTCGGGTTCCGACAGGATGACGCTCGTCGGCGAAGAGGGGCCGGAGATGGTGAAGCTGCCGCCGGGCTCGATGGTCAAGCCCGCGGGCGCCACTCGTGCGGCTCTGCGCGATCAGGGTGGCGGTATGGCTACGCTGGTACTCAAGTCGTCCGGCAGGCGCGCCGACGACCTTCTCCTGGAGCTGCTCCGGGAGTCCATTCACCAGCGCGGGGGCGACCCCGTGAAGGTTCTGGGAGGTAAGTGAAGTGACGGTCACTCGTAGGCAGTCGTCTGTGGTGTCCAACGTGTCGGGAACGTCATCGGCGACGATCGTCGTTCCCCGGCACACCGACCTGGTCGACGGGGACCTTCTGATTGCGGTGTCGAACGGTCCGGTGGGCACGCAGACGGCGCCGGCCGGGTGGACACTCTGCGCGGTGTCGGTGTCGGGCGGCAACCAGTCGAACTTCTGGAAGAAGATCGCTGCGAGCGAGCCGGCGAACTGGAGCTTCGGCTTCCCGGCGACCAGCTCGGTGAACGTCGCAGTGATCAGCTTCGTCGGCGCCCACGATGTGCTGTCCTTCGACCACACCGAAGCGGCGGCGTCGGCGACGCTCGTCGGCCGGACCCTCGACGCCCCGCGTGACGCGGTGGCGTTCTTCGTGGGCGCCTGGCGTGACGGCACAACGAACACCTCGACGACCAACCAGGGCAACGAGGACTTCGACGTCGCGTCGGGGAACACCGGTCTGACGATCTACCGCGGGATGACCGGTGCCTTCTACGGTCCGGGTACCGCGGGGGTCAACGACATCGTGAACACCGGTGATGCCATGCCCGGGAACAGCTTCACCATCTCGAACCCCGTCGACAACGGCACATGCTGGGGCTTCCTGATCGACAACCGGGAGGCCGACACCGAGGACTGGTCGTCGACCAACGGCGCCTTCAACATCGACGTGAAGCTCGACGACCTCCAGTTCGACTCGGTCGGCCGGGTCACCAGCCGGTTCCGTGGCGACATCACCAACAAAGTGGTCGCCTTTGCGGAGTCCGGCGAGAACGCCCCGAATGAAGTCACCGAGAACCTCGCGGACGGCAAGTACTTCACGAAGTGGCTGACGTTCGCCGACTCGGGTTACGTCCAGTATGACCTGGGCACGCCCATGATGGTGAAGCGCTACCGGCTGAAGTCGTGCACCGATGCGCAGGAACGCGACCCGATGACCTGGACGCTGAAGGGCTCCAACGACGGCACCAACTTCACGAACCTCGATACGCGTACCGGCATGTCGTTCGCGACCCGGCAGGAGACGCAGGAGTTCAAGGTCACGCAGAACCGCGCCGAGTACCGGTACTACCGTCTGGACATCGCGTCGAACCTCGGCCCGACGGTCGCGACCTCGACACAGCTTGCGGAGTGGCGCCTGTCGACGCACGACGTCTGGGAGGACATCACTCCGTACGCCTTGTACGAGGACAAGATCCGGATCACCCGCGGCCTTCAGGGCAGCTCTGGTCGATCTGACTTTACTCGTGCGTACTACAACCTGAACAACACCGACGGCCGGTTCTCGATCCGCAACCAGGACGGCCCGTACTTCGGATCCCTCCAGAGGAACACGCAGAACCGCATTTCGAAGGCGTTCGGCACCAAAGCCCTTCGATTGCAAGGTGACGTCAATATCGAGGGCACCGTGATGTGCGGTGACTGCATGCGCACCACGCTGACTGACGCGATGTCGATCAGCGGTGACATCGACGTCCGCATCGACGTGGAGCCGAGGTCGTGGCGGGATGAGCAGATGCTCGCCGGTATCGCCACAGCCGAGCTGGCCGGCTCGTCGTGGATCTTCTGGCTCGACGGCGACGGCAAGCTGAACTTCAACTGGACGACGCCGACGCCCACCGCTGCCTCCGCCCGGTCCACGGTGGCCGTCCCCCAGTCGACCAGGAAGACGGTCCGGGTGTCCGTCGACATGGACAACGGCGCCGCGGGCAACACCACGACGTTCTATGTCGCCGACAGCATCTCGGGCCCCTGGACGCAGCTCGGTGACCCGGTGGTCAACGCCGGCACCTCGTCGATCGGCTACACGGGTGGGGCGCTGTGTGTCGGCCATGTGGGCGGCGAGAGTCAGCGCGGCATCAACGGCGACGTCTACAACTTCGAGCTCCGCAACACCGCGGGCACACTCGTCAGCGACATCGACTTCACCACGCAGACGAACGGCTCCTACGTCGTCTCGGAGAACTCCAACCGCTGGGTCGCGGTGAACAACGCCGTCATCAGCAACCGCCGCTACAGGTTCCACGGCGAGGTTGCCGAGTGGCCGATCGCGTGGGATCCGACAGGGAACTGGGTTACGGCGTCGGTGACCGCGGCCGGCGTCCAGAAGCGCATGGAGCAGGTGACCTCGTCGCTCTCGGCGATGCGGCGCCTCCACACGAAGGGCATCATTCTCGACCCGGGGCCGTTCGAGCGGTTCGCGGAGCCGGCAGCCTACTGGCCGCTGGAGGACGGTAATGTCGCCGGCCAGATGGCCTCGGGCCTGCCGTCCAAGCCGGGCATGCAGATCTACGGGAAGCTCGACCCGGAGGCCGTCCAGGACGGCTTCAACGAGTCGCTCCCCCTGCCGCAGATGGGTACCGCGAAGTTCGGTGGCCGTGTCACCGGGGCGCCGTCGGGGTTCATCGACCTGCGATGGATCCTGTACGCCCCGGACAACATGGTCAACTCGACCGACGTCCTGGAGATCTACACAACGGGTTCGGTGCGCCGCTGGAGGGTGACGTACGAGCTGTCCAACACCTGGCGGGTGCGCGGGTACACGGAGGACGACTCCGGTTCGCCGATCCACGACACCGGCAACCAGACGATTACCACGAACAACGAGAAGATGCACATGCGTCTCCTGGTCACCGCGAACGGCGGTAACGCCGACGTCGCCATGGAAGCTTACGACGTGTTCGGTACGCTCCTCGGCTCGTGGACGGCCCCGTTCCTGTCGGCGACCGTCGGCAAAACCTTCCGGGTCAACGTCAACCAGGAGAGGCTGATGGCCACCGCGGCCATCGGTCACATCGCGCTGTACGGTGCCGAGAAGGTTCCGTGGCCGGCGGCCCTGAACGGCTACCACTACGAGACCGCCGGTAACCGCCTGAAGCGCATCGCCGACGAGGAGAACGTCGAGTTCCGGTTCGTCGGTGATCTCGCCCAGACGGCATTCATGGGCTACCAGGAGGCGGACGCGCCGTTCGCTGACATGTCCTCGGCTGCGGTGTCCGACGGCGGGTTTCTCGTTGATCCTCTGGACGCTTTCGGCTTGGAGTACCGCACTCTGCGCACCCTCCTGAATCAGCCGGCTCACATCGAGCTGTCCTACTCGAACGCCGAACTGTCCGGCAACCTGGAGCCGGTTGCTGATGACGCGTACATCGTCAACGACTTCACCGCATCCCGTGGAGGGGCTGGGTCGGCGCGTGCGCAGCAGACAGAGGGCAACCTGTCGGTGAACCTGCCCCCGGACGGCGTAGGCCCGTACGAGGGCTCTCAGGCGTACTCCCTCGCCCATGAGGGGCAGTGCGTCGACATCGCCGGCTGGGAAGTTCACAAGGGGACCCTGGACGAGGAGCGGTATACCCGGGTGATGCTCGCCCTGGAGAACCGGCGTCTCGCCGCGAACTCGTCGCTCTCCGAGAAGGTCCTCCGGCTCGACGTCGGCGACCGGGTCGACATCACCGACACCCCCGACTTCCTGACGCACGACGACATCCGCCAGATTGTCATCGGGTACGAGGAGTGGTTCGACGGCTTCCAGCACGACATCAGCCTCAACATGCTGCCCGCCAGGTCGTTCGAGGTCGCCGAATACGACGGCGGCTACCACTTCGACGCCGACGGCTCGACGCTGTACGCGGACATCGACACCGACGACACCACGTTCGAGGTCGAAGTCCGGTCGGGCGGGAATGCCGCCCCGGCGTTCTCCGAGGACCCGTCCGCCTTCCCGTACGACATCCGCATCGACGGAGAGACGATGAGAGTGCTCGGCACGGGCACCCTCCAGACGTCGAACCCGCTGTTCACCACGGGCATCAGCACCTGGTCACCGGCGAACGGCGCGGCGGCCGTGTGGGACCAGACGATCGTCTACCCGCACGACCCCCTGGCCGTCGGTTCCCTCAAGCTGACCCCCGACGGGGTTACCGGCAGCCCTTACGCTGCGTGCGCGTTCACCGGGGTGGGGAGTGTCAAGCCGAACTGGACTTACAAGTCGTCGGAGTGGGTGTACTGCGCTACGGCGGTCGCCGACGTCCGGCCTCGTATCGCCTGGTACGACGCAGCCGGCGCGTTCCTCAGCTACTCGTCCACCCTCCAGTCCATTCCGGCCGGTAAGTGGACGTACATCGAGAACACGCACACCGCGCCCGCCGGAGCCTCACAGGCCCGCGTGCACGTCTTCATGAACGGCACCCCGGCCGCCTCGGTGGTCCTGTGGGCGTGGAACGCGAAGATCGTCGAGGCGCCGGCCTACAACGCCAACGACCAAGGGGACTCGTTCAACCGGGCCGACTCGACTACCGTCCTCGGGTCCACGGACCGCGGGGATGTCGAGGCTTGGACGCAGAACTCCGGAACGTGGGGCATCAACTCGAACCAGGCGTATATCTCGGCGGCAGCCACGTCGATCGCAACCCTCGCCGCGGCGTCGGAGTTCATCGACTGCGAGGTCACGGTGTCGTCCTGGGCGTCCGGCACGGCGGCTCTCGTCTTCCGCTACACCGATGCGAACAACCACATCTGGTGGGGCGGCACGGTGGGCGCCACAGCGACGCTGAACATCGTTGTGGCCGGCGTTACCACCACCTGGACGCCCGACTCCGGCGGCGCTGACTTCACCCTGGCCGCAGGTGACACGCTGTCGGCGACCTGCTCCGGTTCGGTGATCATCGTCTACCGGAACGGTAAGCAGGCGCTCTGCATTTCGACGTCGGCGAACCAGTCGGCTTCGCGTGTCGGAATGCGGCTCACCACCACGGTGCCCCGCCTGGACAACTTCTACTTCAAGGACAACACCGGTCCGCAGAGGCTCCAGGTGATCCGCGGTATCAACGGCGCCGCTTCCCGTCACGTCGGCGGAGCGGATATCGTTCTATGGCAGACGCCCACGAGAGGAATCTGATGACTTCGATCAAGCCGTTGTCGGCTGGCACGAACTTCCGGGCGGTCGACTTCCCGCGGGCGCAGTTCGCCTACGACCAGTCGACCATCGCGAACTGGAACACCGCCACCTATACGGTGAACGTCGCCGCGACCAACCCGGAGGTTGCTGTCCGCTGCCTAGCGCCCACCTCCGGCAAGATCGGCGTCTGTATCTCCGGGGGGCCACGCAATAACTCAACGGTTGTTGACCGGTTCTTCCTGGCCTTCCGCGTACTGGAGGGTGACCCGGCCGACGGGACGCTCATCCAGACGGATGACGCCAAGTGGGGGATCTCCAACACAGCCACATCCGACGCGTCCGACGACTACAGTTACGGTGGGCACTTCACCGTGGTGGGCGGCCTGACCCCCGGCGTCTACTACTACTTTCAGTCGAGGTTCCGCGACACGGTCGCCCCGGTCACCGGCACGGCTGACTGCGCGTTCCGCACCCTCATGGCGATCCCCCTCCCGTAAGGAGCTTCACGTGGCGATCAATGCAGGATCTCAGGCGTACGGAGTCGACCTCCCGCCCACCCAGTACGACCAGGATTGGACGACTCAGTCCCCGACGACGACGACCTACACGGCCGGACAGCCGGAAGTGGGGGTCAACTTTGTGGCGCCCAGCTCTGGGCGCGTGCTCGTCACCCTGGGCGCCGGAACCCGAACAACTACCGCCGTCACCACTCGCGCGGTGGTCACGTTCATCGTCTACAACGACAACTCCGACGGCCCGGTCGTTCAGGCTGCCGACTTCAACAACGGGATCACCGGTATCGGGACCGCTTCGGTCTCTCAGTACCGGTACGTCGGTACGTTCAAGATGATCTCCGGACTCACGCCCGGTCGGAACTACTACGCCCAGATGGTGCACCGCTCCACGGCAGCCGTCGCCGCGGGCGTGGTATCCATCGCTGCCCGCGACATTTCCGTCATCCCCCTCACGTAAGGAACCCCATGCCTGATATCGGAATCGGCGACCAGATCACCACGGCGTGGTGGCCTGCCGCCGTTGAGGACGAGGATGCCACCGACCTGGTCGTCACCTCAACGGCGTTCATTCCCGGTACGAGCCCGTGCGACGTGACGTTCACCGCGTCACGGACGGGCCGAGCTGCTGTTTGCGTGGCGGGGAACTGGACTCAGGCCTCGGCTGGCAACCGCATCTTCATCTCGTACGAGGTATACCTGGGCACCTCCGCGGCGGGAACCCTGGTCAGGTCAGCGCGCTCCGGCTTCGGCATCTCCGACAACGGCGCCACGGGCGGCTCCCTGGAGCAGGGCTGGGGCAACATGACGATGATTGAGGGGCTCACCCCGGGCGCCACGTATTTCGCCCGAGTGGTCCACATGACGGAAGCCGGCACCACCTCCACGGTCACCCACAGAAGGATCATTGTCTTCCCCCTGCCGTAAGCTGGTCGAGTCGATCACCACAGAAGGAGTCGAATGACTTATCCGACAGGAGCCGCAAAGGTGGGATACAGCGTCTCGCTGAACCCCACCGGCGCACCCTACTTCGAGTGTGACGTGGAGTTCAGTCACAATATCCAGGTCGGGGCGCCCGATGGGGGGCAGGCCGCCTATGACGCAGTCCAGGTCGGAGCCGAGGCTATCGTCACCTGGATGGAGAACGAGCCGACAGGGACCGTCGGGGGGCCACACCGGAATCACTACTTCCCCAGCACTGACACGTGGGTCAGTGACACGTCCTGGCCGACAGCCTGAGAAGGGGGCGCCATGAGCATTCCAGCCGGAGCCGAAACCGTCCACTACGAGCTCAGCCTGACCGGTAACGATCTGCCGTACGTTGACGCCTACATCGACGCACCGATCCGTGGCGACGCGCCCGACGATGGCGAGTACTCCCATCAGGCCCTCCAGGCGGGCGCTGATGCCATCCTCGCCTACATGCAGAGCGAATACGGAGAGCTGGAGGGGTTTGAGTACGTTCAAACCCGCCGCTACTACCGCGGAACCATCGAGGGCGACACCTGGCCCACTCCATAACACCAGGCCCGTGCTACTCTGGGCGGTGGGATAGAAGGGCCGGTGCCTCGGAACCTTCGGGATGGGTAGAAGCCCCCCTCTGGATTACCGGAGGGGGGCTTCGTCATGCCTGGCCGGGGTGTCTGACCCGTTCGATGGCGGTGTTCTTCAAGATCTTGAGGCAGCCGCCGCAGGGCTCGGTTGTCACGTACATCGTGGAGCCCTTGAGCCTCGACCGGTCGGAGACGTCCAGAAGGGCGTTCATCTCGGCGTGGACCGCGTGACAGGTGCCGGGCCCGGTGTCGTAGCTCGACCCCGGTTCGACGTCACTGGCGCCCCGCGGGCATTCACCCTTGAGGCAGTTCGGGCCGCCGGGGTAGCTGCCGTTGTAGCCGGCGCCGGCGATCCGGCCGTTCGCGTCGATGATAATCGCCCCGACCTGCCGCCTGGAGCACTCCCCCCGTGTGGCGACAGCTTGAGCCACGAGGAAGGCCCACTCCTGCTTGGTCGGTCGGGTCACTTGCCGCCCCCCTTCGGCTTGTTCCCGCCACCCATGCACAGGAGGAGGATGATCACGATGGCGATGACGCCGGCACCGCTACCCACGGTTGTGCTGGTGGGCGTCTCGGAGGCGAGCTGTAGCCAGTAGTTCACCGGAGCCTCCGCCTGACGGCCTTGATCGCGGTGTCCAAGCCCCAGATTTCGCCCTGGCGGACCCCCGGCAGGCTTCCGGCCGCACGCTGGGCCCGGACATCCTGAAGGTTCCGGAGCAGCCCCTCCAGGACGATCTTCACCTCGGACTCCTGAAGCCGGGCGACTTCCTCTTCGGTGTACAGTCGCTCACTCACGAGTTGAGGATCCTTTCGAGTTCGGCGTCGAGCGGGCCTTCGATCTCCTCTTCACCGAGCTTGACTTCCTCGAACGTAGCGACGAGGAAGTCGTGGACGGTCCGGTAGGTGAGGGCGACCTCGGCGTAGCCTTCGGTGTTGTCGAGCGACATGATCAGCCGGCCGTGCGGGCCTCCGAGCCTCCGGAACTTCACGTCGCCCTCACCGGTCCACGTGGAGCGGTCGATGCCGGCATCGAGCAGCTCGCGGGAGAACGTCCAGACGACCGGGGCGTTCTCCGAGTCGAGGTGGTGGAACACCGCGGTGATGCTCAGCGGGTCGGCCTCCGGGTCGTAGATGTAGTCGACTTTCACCGGGACGCCGGTCCGGGTCTCACCGACCTTTACGATGGTGCCGGCGAGCTCTGCGATGACCTTCACGTCAGCCTTCTTTCTGCGCCTGAACGCGGTATGCGGAGTTGATGGTGCGCTCGATCTCGAAGTCCCCCAGGCCCGCCTGACGGGCTGCGGCGCCCAGAACGTCCTGGGCTTCCTTCTCGGGCGCGCCATCGCTGTACATCGAGCGTGCGGCCCACAGGAGGGCGTTGTTCCTGTTGCCCTCCCCGGCGTTGGTCACCGATGCGACCAATCCCGACCACGAGAGGGCGCCTGGCTGGCGGAGACCCTGCGGCCGGACGATCTTCGGCTGGGCGGGCCTCTCGGCGACGAGCTGACGGATCCAGACGGGCGGCAGGGCGAGGGCGGCATCGTTGGTCACCTGATACGGGCCGGCTTCGTTTATTGAACCGCCGGCCAATACGTACCCGCCCCACTCCCCTCCGTTGCCCCTCACGTCGATCAGCCCCTTCACGGGTGAAGCCTGCGAGATCTTCGGCCAGGCCGCCGGCCACCGGTAGTAGAGGTGTACCCCGCCGGAGCCCGTCCGAACCGTGTAGGTCTCCAGATGTTCCGCATGCCCGGCGTGGTCCGACTTGAACCACATCTCGTCGAGGAGCTCCTCCCCGTGAACCAGCGGACCGTACGCCTGGTGCATATACGCCCACTCGGTGCCCTGGAGCGCGAACTCCTTCTTGGCCCGGTCGAGGTCGACGACCAGGAGCTGGGACGGCTTGCACGCGACACCGATGTTCGCCTGCGGGTCGACCTGGCTCCAGAACTGAAGGACCTGATTGAAGTCGTTGGTCGCCGTCGCCCCCCACTGTCCGGCCATGCGGTGAGGGACCTTCGCCCCGGCCGCCACGGGGAAAATGTGGAGTCCGAGGGCTTGGGCGCTAAGTGCGTGCTTGAGCATCATGGGCGGTTGGTCACCAGCTTCTTGAGTCCGGCGATGTCGTACGGTGTGTACTTCATGGCGGTCGACGGGGTTGAGTAGCCGCCCCAGTAGTCGCCGCACATCAGCGGGTCGGTGCCGGTGAGGTTGCACGGCGTCGGGTGGCCGAGGCCTACCGCGTGGCCGAGCTCGTGGGAGATGACGTTCTCGCGGTAGGCGGTGTGCGTGCCGGCCCGGAGCTTGTTCGTCCAGTTGACGCCGGACATGTGCACCGATGCGCTGGTGCGGAGGTCGCCCAGGGTGCACGCGTACGTGTAGGAGCGGGTGTTGGACGGCTCCAGGCGGATCACGATACGGTGACGCCCGGTCGACGTGTAGCCGGGGCACTGGGCGCTCGTCTTGTTGATCGTGGAGGTGTACGCGATGTCGACGCCGGTGTTCTTCTTCAGCTCCGCGGCGGTCAGGCGGACGGTCGAGGCGAGCTTGTCGCGGGAGTACGTGTCGTAGAACTGGACGGACCACCCAACGGTGTCCAGGTAGTCGCCGTCACCGACGTAGTAGCCGGGCCCGGCGACCGATGTCGAGGCGAGGGTCAGGCTGACCGCGATGGCTGCGATACTCATGAGTTCACCTTCGATTCGAGGTAGTCGGCTGCGGCGTTGATGTCGCCCATGTGGTCGTCGGTGAACTCGATGAGCTGCTTCGAGTTGCGGATCAGTTCGGCGCCACCGAGGAGACCGTGGCGGACGCCCATCCGCCAGTAGCTAGCCTCAATGGTGCCCCAGTTGGGCGCCAGAAGTTCGGGGACCTCAATGCCGAGGTACAGCTTTGGGGCGTCCATCATTCACCGCCCTGCTGGACGTACTGGCTGACGAACTCTTCGGCGTTGACTTCGAGCAGGTCGTCGATGTCGGCCAGGAGCTCTTCGTCGACCTGGGCGTCGAGGACGTCGTCGATCGCGGCGAGGGTGTCCTCGGTGGAGCCGGTCAGCTCGTCATTCTGGACGTTCTTGACCTCTTCGGCCGCCGCCTCTTCGGTCTTGGCCTGCTGCTTCTGCTTCTGGACCTGCTCCTGAGCCATGGTGTGCCTTTCGTGTGGAACGGGATGGGGCCCCGCGTAATGGTTAGTTACCCGGGGCCCCGATGGTTGAAACCCTACTCGCCGGAAAGCTTCGCGACGATCGCGTCGAGCTTGCCTTCGAGGACGGCGAGCCGGTTGCTCAGCTCCCGCTCCCGCAGGTAGGTCTCCCGCAGGTAGGTCGCGGCGGTCCAGTACTCGTTGGCGGAACCCTTGCCGTCGGGCGACTCGATGACGCCGTCCGTGGTGAGCAGAAGCTTCGCGTCAGCCTTGGTCAGGGCCACTGTGGAGGTCTCCTTCGGAGGTGTTGCCGGTGTGGCGGTGGAACCCGTCGCGAGTTCCAGGATGCGCTTCATGTCGATGTTGCCCGGGTCGCCGTGGTCGTTCTCCGGGACGTGCTGGTGTCCCAGCCAGCCGTAGTAGGCGGTCCACTGGGCGTTGGTCAGGCGGACGCCGTTCGCCCCGTAGGATGCCGGGTACGCCTTCCAGGTGACCGACGACTTGAGCGGGACGCCGTGGTTGTCGGCCAGCCACTTGACGAGCTTCGCCACCTCGGCCAGCGCCCACTCGGGAGCGTCCGGCCAGAAGATGTGGGTGGTACCAGCGCCCCGCCACTTCTTGGACGTCGCCGGGTCGCAGGTGCCGACCAGCTCGATCTGGAAGGCGTTGAGGGTGTTGGTCTCAACGCCGCCGGCCTTGTTGACCAGCGCGCGGGCCGACCGGTCCACGTCGAAGTGCTGGAACCAGTTGATCTTCTTGTTCTTGATGTCGGGTACGCCGGTGACGTTCGGCGCCGACTTCCCGCCGTCGTAGGTCGGGAGCGTCTTGCCTTCCGTGGTGTGGATAACGCCGACGTTCACCTCCATCGCGCTCCCGCCGCCGTAGAACGCCTTCTGTGACGCGAACGGAATCTTCTGCGGCCCCTTGGCCACGCTCTTCTCCTTCTTGGTCGCCCAGGCCTTCATGCCGGCCCGGTCGGTGAATTGTGCTCGGTCTTTGTCGATGCCGCCGCCGTTGCTGTACTGGTGGATCAGCCAGGGGGTCTCGATGGGCGGTTCGCCCGCGGCGTACGACGCGATCCATAGGCCGTCACCGCAGAACCCGGTGGTGTCCCTGTTCTTCCAGAAGTAGCTGTTGCAGTAGAGGCCGACCTGGTACGTCGGCCTCTTGGCGTCCACGTACTTGATCCACTCGTCCTTCTGGGCGCAGGTGACGCCGTCGTCTTCCCAGTCGAACCAGAAGTGATCTCCGGCCTGGTAGGGGGTGAGGCTGAGGAAGAGGTCGGCCTGCGGCACCATGTCGCCCGGCTTCGAGAAGTGGTAGAAGCCGACGGACAGCCCGTTCTTCCGCGCCCATGCAGTCTGGGCGGCGAGCTTCGGATTGATGGCCTCCATGCCCTTGGTGACCTCTATGATCACGAAGTCGATGCCCTCGACGTGGAACTCTTCCGGCTGCCACTTCGAGACATCGTGGCCCTCGATCATCTTCCGGTCCTTCCCGAGCGGTTGGCCCGGACGTTCCGGACCGAACGGTTGATGCGCCCAGAGCGTTCCTGCCGGCCCTGGAGGAGCTGACGGACGAGCCGGGCCCGTCGGTTGACGCCGCGCAGCTCCTGGTTGCCTGACTGGCTTCCGGGGACGCTGCCGGGCTTCTTGGGGGTCCGGCCGAAGTAAGCCACGTTACCCCTCCCTCTCCGCGATCTCTATGGCGCGGTCAAGGAAGTGCCGGGCCTTCTTCAAGTCTTCCACCTTCGAGCCCTTGTTCCCAGCCCGCAGAAGGTACTTGAGGACCGAGCCGCGGAAGTAGCCGAGCTCCCACACCTCGACGATGTCCCAGATCTGGATCGCGCGAAGGTAGTGGGAGCCACCGACCTGCTTCGGGTCAGGCTTGATCGTCTGGCGGTCGATAGCTTGGTCGACCGCCGCCGCCCGACGCTGACTCGGGCAGGCGCACGGGAAAACAGAGCAGCCCAGACGGTCGTGATAGCTGACCTGGTGCGCGCAGTTTTCGCAGGTGGCCATCAGTCGTCCTCCCCCTTGATAACGACCATGGATGCGACGTTGTCGGTGAAGTGGACGTTGACGCCGGAGCCGAAGGTTGCGCCCGCCCAGAACTCCTCCAGCCCCGCAATCTCCTCTTCGTCGAGGACGCCGTTGTACGCGATGACCACCGTGTCACCCGGGCGGGCTACCGCCGCGAGATACTCAGGCCCACTCATCGTCACTCCATTCGTGGATGATGACCGCGTCGGTCGAGATGAGCTGCACGAGCTCCTGGAACGGCATCCCGTTGGCGTGGAGGAGAGCGTACTCTCCGGGGTTCTCCTGACGGCGCCGGGAGCTTTCGAGCTGAGTCTCGTTCACGATTCTTCCTTCCTGTGTGCCGTGATCTTGCAGTCACCGTGCAGGTGCCCGCATTCGCAGGCCGGGCCGTAGTTCACGACCGCCGCCCAGTTGGTCCCAGAACGGGCCGAGGCCCGGATCTCCTCCACTCGCTCGGGGGAGATCGCGGGCTTCTCGGTTTTCTTCCTGGCGGCCATCTCAGCCGCCGGTGGTGATCAGAACGCGGTCGGAGTCGGCCAGGTCGTACAGCGGCTCCCAGCGCCACTCGTAGTCGCTCTCGGTGAGCGAGTTGCGCAGGTAGGCGGTGTGGTCGCGAAGGGTGTCGGGGTAGGCGGTCAGCTTGTCCCAGCCGGAGCCGAGGAGCCTGAGGGCGACCTTCTCGGCGAGCTGCTCGATGGTGAGCTTACCGGCGTTGTACTCGCCGACCTCGGGGCGCAGGTCGATGGAGAGGATCCAGGACATCAGGCGCCCACCCCCAGGGCGAGGAGGATCAGGCTGACGGCGACCACGAGGTTGGTGACAACCAGCAGGCGGGCCGTCCTGACGGTCACCGGCTTGCGGGGCTTGCCGATACTGCGGATGACGCCTACCGCGTCGAGGACGTAGATGCCGGCGAGGAAGTAGAGGAGAATGTCGAGGTTCATGGTGCCTCTTCCTGGGGGAGGGGTTACGGGCGGTAGACGCGGCCGTCGAACGTGAAACTGTTGTCCGCGTCGAGGAGTACCAACTGTGGGTAAGTCTTCCCGCGTTCGACGACCAGCAAACCGAATCCGCGCTGCCAGTTGGGGGACTTCGACTTGATGTACGTGGCCGCGGTTTCGACCATTCCGTGACCGACTTCCATGCCGGTGAGGCGGCGCCGGTGTCCGGGGAGGCCGACCGTCCTGGAGAGGATGCCGGCGCGGTGCGTATGGCCACAGACGACGCTGGCGTCCCATGTGGCGGTCATCGCGAAGGCGGTACCCCCGGCGATGCGGGAGAGGCCCCCTTCGTCGCCGTGGGCGGCCACCCAGCCGGGGGCGATGAATTCGGGGGAGTGGAGGAGCTTGGTCTTCTTGGGTGTCCGGAAGAGCGCTTCGAGGTTCCACTCGGAGTCTTCGCCGCCCAGAGCGGGGGCGTACTTCTCCATGTAGTCCATAACGCGGCGGTCGTGGTTGCCGATCTTGATCCAGTCGAACTGGAACTGCTCGATGATCTTCCGGGTCTCGCGGACCTCCGCCCAGAATGTGCCCTTGAACTCGCCGGCCGCGCCCTTGTTCCAGCGGCCCACTGTCGGCTGGTCCATCAGGTCGCCGATCTGACCGACCTCGACCTTCGTGTACCTCCGCGAAGCGCGCATGGCCTTCACGAACTTCAGCATCACCCTCACGAACTCCGGATCCTGGTACGGAACCTGAAGGTCTGGGATGACAACGATGAGCTTGGCCATTTTCCCTCCGGGGAAAGGTAGAAGCGGGGCGCCGTAGAGTGTCCAGCTCCCCCTGTTTGGGGAGGCGCCCCGCTTCAGTCTATGGGCCTAGTGGCCTACTGCTACCCCGATGAGAGCCGCGGCACCAACTCCGGCGCCGACGCACAGGAGTACGATCCACACCCAGACGAGCGCCAGGAGAAGGTACTCGAAGGCTTCGTCCGTACGTTCTCGCACTGTCCTCTTTGTCATGATGGTGCCTCTCATCAGGGGGATTTGTGGGGGAGCTCCCGAGGCAGGATTCGAACCTGCGATACGCGCATTAACAGTGCGCTGCCTTGCCGCTTGGCTACTCGGGAAGGTGGAGCCCCTGCGCCCTCCTGCGAGAGCAGGGGCTCCGGGTCGATCAGCTACCGACGACACCCCAGAGGGCGACCGCGGCGGCCTGGGTCGGCGGAACCGGGTAACCCTTGGCGCTGAGCGCCGCAGCGAGGGCGGGGTCGACCGGGTCAGCGACCGGAGCCGGCGTCGCCGGAGCAGCCCACGAAGGGGCAGGACCCTGGTCGGCGACCGCGGCGGGCTGTCCACCCCAGGCAGGCGCTGCCTGAGTAGCCGGAGCGACGTAGGCGGGCGGAGTAGGGGGGGCTGCCTGCGTCTGCGGCTGGGCGAACTGGTTGCGGGGGTTCGCGGCGAGGTAGGCCTCCGCCTGAGCGACCTCGGCCTCGACGTGCGGAGACAGGAGCCACGGCGGGTTGCCCTTGGTGTTCTGGCCCTGGCCGAGACGACCGAGAACCATGCCGTCCGGGACGGCGGCCTTGAGCTGCGTGACCAGCGCGGTGGCGAAGATCAGGGCGTTGTCGAGGACGCGGCCGGTGTCGAGGTTGACGATCTTCGTGGCGACCGCGTCGGCGACGCCGTGAGCGGTGGTGACGCCGACCTGGAGCTGGGTGGGGAAGAAGAGGAGAAGCTGGCCGTTGTGCTCCGAGGCGACGAACTTGTCCTCGGGGTTCGCGATGGCCGGCTGCTGGAACTGGGACATTCGTTGATCTCCTAGATCTGGGGGTTGGGTGCCGAGTCTAGTGGGAGGGTCTGACATCCACTAGTGTACTACTTCCCGGGACAACCCCGGGTGAAACCTACATCTTTCGGAAGATGGAACGGGCAGTACCGGCAGTCGTCGGCGACGGGGAACGTGGCCGCGATCTCCATGTCGGGGCGGACACCCTTCCCCTGAGCGAGCGTCTCCCTGTTGATGTCCTCGACACGCTTGAGGGCGGCCAGGGCAACCTTCTTGTCGTACTTCTCCGTCCAGACGTGCATCTCATCGAGAGAGCCGCCGGCCCGCGGGAGGCCGACCACAGCGACGTTCTTCACCTTCTCGCCACTCAGTTCGGCGCCGTACCCGTAGGTGTGGGCCTGGATCCGGTAGGTGTCGGACGGGCCGTTCAGCCGGAACTTGTCCAGGGAGTACTTCCCCATGAACTTCCAGTCGACGATCGTGCCGTCGCGGCGGTCGAGTAGGTCCGACGTGCCCTTCGGAACGAGCGGGTTGCCGAGGTTGACGCGCATCTCGACGGCGTACCGGCCGGTGCCGGCGTCGGCGAACTCGTAGATCTCGCCCATGCCCACGTGGCCGCAGGTGCCGACGAACGCCGCCCACCCGTCTCCGCCGGGGTTGACCGCCGGGATGCCCATGAGAGTCATCGCCAGACGACGATCGCATGGAGTGCCGATCTCAGACGGGCCGAGAGTGACCTGAGCCGAGCGATTGTCAGCCGTCTTCCGGTTCGAGTACGAATAGAACGTTTCCTTGATCTTGGTCGCCAGCTCCTTCGCGAGGTCGCCCATCGGGGCGGGCTTCACCGGGCCGTTGTACTCCGGAGGCTGAAGGAATACCGGCTTCGGCTCCTTCCACTCCGTCGGCTGAAGGAACGGGCTCCACGGCTGGTGGAACCGGTCCGACAGCCGCGTCCCCAACGAGAAGGGATCCGGTGGCGAGGGCTCGGTTTCGGGCCTCATTGAGGGCTCGGGCGTAGTCACCGATTCCGGGGAGCTGGTCGCTGTGGACGCACCAGAACTTGCAGCGGGTGCAGACCCTGACGGGCTCTCCCATGACTCATCACTCTCCGCATTTGCAGCAGGGGCGGCATTCGGTGCAGTGCTCTCCGTGGCCGCATCGGTGGAGGTTTCGTCGAGCGACGGCAGAGGCAGATCGTCGATCTTGCGAGCGTGAGCTGCGCGCACTCCGCTTACTGGGCATCGGTCCTCTCCCCTCAGGGTTGTCTGGTGCAGGTCGAAGTAACCCAAGCGGGTCAACCTCACCCTGCGGTCACAGTTGGGGCACCTCTGGTAGTCGACGCCGGCGACCGGAACGTCAGCCGGAGCCTTGACGTCCACCGGGCCGTTCTCCAGGATGTGCGCCGGAATCGCGTCCGACGACATCGGACACGGCTCACCCTCGCCGTCGGTGTGGCTCCGGTAGCGGTCGTTCTTGGTGGGGGTGATGTTCTTGCGGCAGTCGGGGCAGGGATACCTCACGGGCGGTACCGCCGGTCTTCATCCCAGTCCTCGCCGCCGAACGTCACCCTCTGGATCTTGTCGATGGTGATCGACCGGGCGACACCCTTGTGGCACAAGTTGACGTGCAGCTTCCCGCGGGTCGAACCAGGCTTCAGCACCTTCGGTTCGGCCCGGCGGGCGCCCGACTGGGAGCCCTGGACGCGGTACGACCGGACGCGGCCCTCGTTCGACACCTCGTACCAGCCCCCGTGTCCGGGGATGGGCGTCCAGATCTCGTTGTTCACTGATCTTCCCTCCGGTTGTCCTGGTGAATTGCGGTGATGCCCAACTGCTTCGCGGGCGGGTTCTTCAGATACTCGAAGATCCGCCGGCCGGCCTCGGGGTCGTCCCGCACCCAGCCGAGGAACTTGTTGCATGGGCCACACAACAGCCCCCGGGTCTCGCCCGTCTTGTGATCGTGGTCCACCGAAAGGTTCTTCGACAGCCCCTTCGACCACTGGCAGATAGCGCACTTGCCGCCCTGCCTGATGTAGATATCCCCGTACTGGCCGGGCTTCAAACCATAAACCCGCTGAACTCTTCGCTCGTGGGCGCCGGACTTCGCGTTGCGCTTCTTCTGCGTGTCGTGCGACTTACACCGAGGGCCGGCATGCGGGGCGGGCCGGGGGTACTTCGGGTAGGGCTTGCCGAGGTTCTCGCGGTGCGTCTTGCAGTCGACACACTCGGCGTCAACGGGCCGCGTCATCGGATGACGTCCGGCTTCAGGGTGACCGCGCACCGGTGGCAGAACTGGAACGAGAAGCGCCTGCCGGTACCAGGGAAGGTCGCCCAGCCGTAGGCGATACCCACGGGCTCGTCGAGGACGCGGACGCCGCAGGATGTACACCGGGCGCCCTTCGCGGCCTTCTCGGCCCTGGTGTCGAGCTCCTGGCGGCGCGCCTCACGGTCCGCCTGCACCTGGAGCTGCCACGGCCGCGGCTCATTCTGACTAGTCATGCAGCAACCTTCTTCGCTGGATGCGGGTGGGTGGCGAGCAGTCGCCTGGACCGGAAGATTATACCGCAGACGTGGCACGGGTAGTCCGGGGCGTAGTCGGCGTCGCCCTTCGCGGCGAACATCACCTGATAGTCGTCGGCTTGCTCGACGGTCACCGGTCCGGTGACATCCTCCAGGCCAGCACCCAGGGCTGCCAGGACCTTCTCCAGGTTCCCGAGCCGCGTGGGCAGCGAACGCCCGGTCTCCCAGTACTGGATGGTCTCCGAGCATACGCCGGACGCCTGAGCGAGGGAGTAGCGGGAGATGCCCTTCGAGTCCCGTAGCGCGCGGAACTTCTCCTTGACGAAGTCGGCGGGGTCCCACGACTTGACGAACTCGATCGACATGATTGCCGCGAGCGTCTTCGGTGTGCACTTCACGATCGGCCGATGGTTGGCGTAGGAGCCGGCCGCGAAGCCCCTGATCATACGGTCCGACAGCCCGCACTGCCTCATCATGTCGCGGACCGCCATACCCTTCGCGGCCAGCGCCTTTGCGTGCGCAACCGCGGGCGCCGCATCAACGAGATGGTAGGTGACGGGTTTGGCCATGGACCTTCACCTCCCCGATAATTCTGTCGACGCGAAAAGAGCGAACCTCATTGCGGAGCTCGTCCAGGCCGGTGATCAAACGATGGCCGTCCAGCGAGCTCCAAACCGAGCCCACGAGAACCGTACGAACCTCGGTCCCGTAGGCGAACTCCACGATCAGGCCGTCGAGATCCATCAGAACCCGGCGTCGTCCAGGGCGGTGCGCAGGAAGGCGCGGGCCGTGGCGACATGGCCGGACGCCACGAGGTCGATGAACTCGAAGACCGCGCCCTCGTCCATGTAGAAGACGTTCTCCTCGTGGGCGGTCAGGCCGAGAAGGTGGCCGGCGATCTGCGGGATGTCGTGGTTGAGCTCGTGAGCGTCGGCGAGGGCGGTCGTCTCGGGCGACAGGTCGACGATCTCACTCCAGCCCTCACGCTTGCGCCAGGTGTACAGCGGGGCGCCGGTGGTGAGGTTGACAGCCCAGCCGGCGAGGCAACGGGTGGTGCCGCAGACGGGGTCGCCCTGCGCCTCCCAGTTCGCCATGTCGAGCGACGCTTCTTCGGTGTCGACCTGGATCTTGACCTTCTTGAAGAGTTCGATGTTCACCTTGAGCACTCCTTGCATCGGGACAGGTGGTTGTTCATGAAGTGGGCGTGCGCCCGGCGGTCCTGGATGACCTGGGAGGCTTTGAGGCCGAGCGTCCGCGGGTTGTCGGCCGGCTCGTTGAGCGCCGCCCTACGCAGTCTTTCCCGTTCGACGGCCGCCAAACCCTTCGGGCAGAGCTTCACTCGCCGTCGTATCCGGCGATGATGTCCTCGAACTCGATGTCGTCCGCGGCCTGGCCGGCAGCCTCGCCGGCGGCGATAAGCAGGCCGGCGAACAGTCCGGAGAGGGCGAGACGGTCGTGGAGGTTGCCCGGGTAGAGGTCGACGTACGACTTCGGGGCGTCCTCTTCGCCGGACGCGATGGCGTCGGCGAAGAGCTGGTCGTCGGACGGGAAGTCGGTGACGCCGGACTCCTCCGCGGCCTCACGCAGCTCCTGGAGGGTGACGCGGACGGCGTACTCGTTGAGGATGTGCCACACGGTGTCCATGGCGGAGAACGCCAGACGCTCCAGCTCGTTGTCGTACGAGTGGGCGGCGTCGGTCTTGATTTCGATGAAGCGGGGCTCGGTCATGATGGGCTCCTTGGGATGGGAGGGAGTATCTGGGGCTGGGATCGAACCAGCGACACACGGCTTATGAGGCCGATGCTCTACCACTGAGCTACCCAGATTGGACCCGGTTCAAACCCGAGAGGGGCTGGTCATCTCGGCTAAGAACCGGGGGCGGTGCGCTCACAACCAGAGTATGACCCCGGGGGTGCCCCGGGAAACGTCTGGCGGGTCAAGAGATTGCAAAGGCCAGGTCAGGAGTGGAGAGTGGCTCCACAGCCGACACAGTAGGCCGTGCCGGGCAGGTTGGCGGCGCCGCACCGGAAGCAGTAGACGGGGCCGGGGGTGCTCACTTGACGGCTCCGGGCTTCTCGGCGTCACCGACACGCTTGGTGACCAGCGCGTAGACAGCAGCGAGGCCCGCGGAGGCAGCTCCGGCGAGCGCAGCCTTATTGAAGCCTGCGGAGACGAGGACGGGGAGGGCGGCACCGGTGAACGTGACGAGAAGCAGTTCGGCGAGCCGCTTGAGGTATACGGCCATGTTGATCTCCTATGAGAGAGGGAAGGCCCAGCCGGCCAGAATGTGGCCGAGGTACCAGATGCTGAACGAACCCCATGCTACGCCGAAGAGGATCGCGCCCGCGCGTGTACGTGTGCGGAACGTCCTCCTGGTCGTCTCACTCAGAGTGTCACCCTGCTTGCCGTTGGTGAGTGCGTACACCTCGAAGGCGACACCCGCACCGATGATCCCCGCCCAGATTGCGTCACTGATTTCCATGAGATTCAGAGTACTTGGTTTGGGGGTGTTACCATGGGGGATACCTGATGTATCACCTCAACATCCCCTGGAGGGAACACCCCATGAGCGAGCTTTCCGACCTGAAGGCGCCGACCAAGCGAGTCCGGAACTTCGACGCACAGATGGTCACCAAGGTGCCCAAGTCCGCAAAGGTGCTGGTCAGCAGCATCGCCAACGACACCGGCAAGTCCGAGGGCGCCATCGTCCGCGAAGCCCTCTCCGAGTACTTCGAGCGGCGCGGCTACCGGCACTGAGCACCAGGTAACACCCACCCATCACCCGAGAGAATCCTGAGGCATCACCCATGACTGACTTCAAAGCCGGCGACAAGATCCGGTACATCGACCCCGACGACAACGACATCGACGCCCGGCGCGTCATCAACTACATCGGCGAGCGGTTCGTCGTCTACACGGCGACCCACAGGGACGGCACCAAGAGCGAGCACAACACCACGCTCACCTGCCTGAAGCACGACTTCGAACCGGTCCCCGAGGTGTTCGAGAAGGGCAAGCGGTACGCACCGATCAGCCCCCGCGACAGCCGGCCCGACTTCACCGTGCTGTACGCCGACGACGAGGTCGCGTTCGGAAAGTACCACGGCCCGGCGAACACCTACACGTACGTCACGCACGGCGTCCGAGCTGACCACAAGGAGGTCTGACATGACCCGCTACCTGAAGGTGCACGTCGAAACCCCGACCGAACAGGCCGACCTGTACGTCGACCTCGGCACGGCGACGGACTACACCGAAGACGATCTCCTCAAGATCGGGCAGGACGCGGTCAACGAGTACGCCTCGTGGGGTGTCGACGTGATCGACGAGTCCGAGGTTCCGGAGCGTGACCGCTAGTGTGCTGCGACAAGCCGTGCCTGATCGCGACATGGGTGGCCAGCGCGTACGGCTACCTGTGCACCAACTGCCGGGGGTTCATGCCATGCCGGTGAAGACGTACTACGACGCGGTCTGTGAGACGTGCGATGATCCCGCGCTGGTGTACGCCGAGACCGAGCAGGATCTGATCGCGAGGATCATGGTCAGGGGGTGGAGCGTCTATCCTCTGTTGTGTCGGAACTGCGCTCGATTCCTCCGGACGATGGTGGTGGCCCAAGATGAACAACAAGACGGCAGGCCTGTACGTGAGCCTGGCGAAGGCTCTGAACGCGCTTGAAGAGGCCGGTGAGAGCCCGGCGGTTTACTCCCTGGGCATTGAGGGCATCTCTTCAGGTGTTACCTGGAACTACACCGAGTCCACCTGGACGGTAGGAGACACAAATGACGCAGGACTCTAACCCCCCGACCCTCTCCGCGATGGCGATCACCAACAAGAACGGCAAGGTGGTCGCCAGGGGCTTCGACGCCGACTCCGGCGATGAGGTCTTCGAGCTGGTCCTCGACCCCGAGCAAGCCCGCGAGATGGCCTACCAGCTCACCGGCAACTCGATCAAGGCCGAGGAAGTCTGATGAAAACCCCATTCCCGAAGTACGACGAGGCGCTGGTCCTGGCCATCGAAGAGCACCTCGAACTCGACCACCTCACCGAGATCGTCAGCCGGCCCGACATGATGATCTTCACCAGCACAGGCAAGCTCGTCGAACGCTTCCGCGGCATGTCGGCCAGAGGCGGGGGCATCGCCGACTTGGACGGCACGGTCATCCCGCGACTTATGATCCAGTCCCTCTCGACGGACCCGGGAAGGTTCGGACCCAAGAGGTGGGTGGAGCCGTGCGAGGCGTGCGACAACTTCGCTGTGTCATGGAAGTGCGCCGACCACCCGGAAAAGTCGTGGGACACCGAGATCGGGCGCTGGGTCAGGACTGACGGCCGCCCATACTTCACTCCGGTCGAAGAGCCCACGTTCCCCGACGCCGACGGTTCGATCCTGTCCCTGTTCACCGACCGGCTACCGTCCGACGCCAGCCTCACCGAACGGTTCGACGCGGTGAACAGCTACCTGGCGGAGCTCGGGGACCGTTACAGGCCGGGAGGAAGACCCACGTGACCTCACATAGCATCTTGTCCCCTCACGGCGAGGGGTACTGCCGTCACTGCCGGTTCGTCGTGGGGCTGGACGCCGACGGTCTGATGGACTACCACACCCGCGGCTCGGTCACCGAATACGGGTCGCGGACCATCCCCGAGAAGTGCAAAGGGTCGGGCGCCAAGCCGGCCAAAGTGACACCGTACGCCGCGTCGAAGAACCGGTTCCTGATGCGCCTCCCGATGGCGGTGTGCCCGGTGTGCGGCGGCCGGGCGGCGAAGACCCGCGGTGGAAGGCTGGCGTCCCACGGGCCGTACTGCGCCGGAAGCGGCCGGATCGTTCAGTAGAACCCCCACGGAGACCCTGGTGTCGTGTACACTGGGGTCTCCGCTTGTCATTAATTGTCACCGAGAAGAGGCGCCGTGGACGGCCTACTCACCCCGCAAGAACTCGCCCAGTACCTGAAGGTCAAGGTCAGGACCCTCGACAACTGGGCATGCCAGCACAAAGGACCGCCCTTCATCCAAGTGGAAGGCGTCCGACGGTACGAGATGGACGAAGTCCGCAACTGGGTCGAAGAGCGGAAGGTGCGTCACTGATGTTCAGCCCCACCGGGTACGTGGCGACCATCCACGTCGACGCCTGGCGCCTCGATGACAGGAAGTTCGGCCACCGGCTGGTCGAAGAATCCCGCCCCGTCCTGCATTGGAACGAGGACGGCCGGCCTGTCATCTCCGACGAGGAGGGGAACCTCGTCACCCCGCAGCAGTACATCGCCGAATACCTCGAACTCGACGAAGAGCACCGCTACACGGGCAGCTTCGAGATCCAGGGGACGGAGTGACAATGGCAAAACTCTTCAATCCGCTCCCCCATGACTCCGGGGAGGTGATTCCCGCACACTTCGTCGGCGAGATGAATGACTACGGATGGGCGCCGGAAATTCCATTCGACCCCGACGGTGAAGGCGAGAAGTCGCGCCTGGAAAAGCTCCGCTCCGAATTCGAGGCGGCCCAACCCGACCTCGTAATGAAGAAGGAGTTCGAGCTCGCCGCAACAGAGATCGCCCGCGACAACCGGCGGAAGATCCGCGAAGCGTACCTGACATCCGATGAAGGCCGGCAGGAGGCCGCCGAGCGCTTCGAGTCACTCATCGGGATCGACGACCTCGAAGACCCCGAGCCGATCATCGAAGGGTTCCTCTACCGCGACACCGTGGCGAGGACATTCGGACCGCCCAAGTCGTTGAAGTCGTTCGTGACGCTCGACATGGCGGCCTGCGTTTCCCTCGGCATTCCGTGGCAGGGGGTCGAGACCACACAGCAGACGGTGCTCTATGTGGTCGCCGAGGGTGGCCGCGGAATGAGAAAGCGCAAGCTCGCCTGGAACGAACATCACGGCACCGATATGAAGGTGCTGTTCTACCCGCGGCCCGTGCAACTCGGCAAGCCAGAAGAGATGTACGACCTGATCTCCTTCTGCATGGTGAAGCAGGTCGGCTACGTGGTGATCGACACGCAGGCCCGATGCACCGTCGGCGTCAACGAGAACGACAACACCGAGATGGGCGAGATCGTCGCCTCCTGCGACATCCTGAAGCAGCAGACAGGCGCCTGCGTGCACTTGGTACACCACTCGGTGGGCAACGACGACTCCAGGGCCCGTGGCGCCACAGCGTGGGACGGTGCGGTCGACTCGGAGTTCGCCGTGAAGCGTGACACCAGGGACCGCACCCAGGTCAAGATGGTCTCGAAGTTCCAGAAGGATGAGGGGGAGGCCGACGACGTCGAGATGGAAACCCGGGAAGTGGGGATGTCGCTGGTGCTCGTCGGGGGGAGCGGATCCGGGGGCGGTGGGGTCGACGCCGCTAATCTGCCACCTGTGACCGAGGGGCTGCTGCCCTACCTGAACGTGCTGACCGATTATCAGGCGACTGGGGCCACACAGAAGGAACTCGTCGAGCAGACGGGTCGGGACAAGTCCACGGTCTCTCGGAACGTCAATAAGCTCGCAGAGTTCCAGGTGGTCGAACTCAAGGGGTCGAAGATCGTTCTGACGGAGCTCGGGTGGCAGGTTCTCCGGTGGCGGAGCCGTCACGAGCCGGCCACTCAGCCCCCGCCCAGGAGCGTTCAGGACCCCCTGGAATGAGTGCAACTCGGGCCGTCGAGTTGTATGGCGAGTTGCACGCCTAGTTGTATGGGTTGCACTGGAGTTGTATGAGAGTTGCACTGCCTGACCTGGGAAGTTGCAGCGAGTTGTATAGCTTCAGTGTGACCGGGTACCTGAGTTGCATGAGTTGGGGGGGTTTACGAAGTAACCCCCCATGCAACAACCCCACAACTTGATCTTGAGAAAAGAAGGAGACCCATCCCGATGAAGATTCAGCCTGGACAGTGCAAGAGGTGCAAGGCGGTCATCTATCTGGTGAGGGAGGCGGGTATCACCTGGACGGCAGACATGACACCGCTGGACGCCCAGACAGTGATCCAGGCCCTCGTGGGCGGACGAGAGATCTACGCGGTCTCCCTGGACGGCAAGCAACTGAAGCCGGCCCCCGGACACCTGGTGAAGTCCTGGCTGTCGGATGGGCGGACGATCGTCGCGAGCCACCCGTGCCCGACCGCGGTCGCAGGAGCGCTCCTGAGCGCCGTCGAGAAGGCGGGGCGGGAAGTTGTGCCGGGAAAAGGTCCCGGGCCGTCTGTGCCCCCAAAGAATCGCTCCTCGGGCCCCCTCCGCTCCTCGGCGACTGCCCCCACTGCGGAACACCCGGGTTCTAGGCCGACGTGCGACGGGTGCAGCCAGCCGTGCGCCGATGGAACCTACGCGTCCATCGACCTCGGAGACCTGACAGTCTGGGCACACCACGTCGACACCTGCCCATGAAGGAGTGGATGACCATGGACGAACGGCAGCAGCTCGCCGAACGAGCAACCGAGATCTTCAACGCCGACGACGCCACCACGTACAGCCAGGCAATCGACCAAGCGATGAAGGAAGCCAACCCCACCGACAATCCGATAGGCGTCGAGAAGCTCTTCCAGGCGCTTCTCAACGTCAAGCCGGAACCCCCCGTCCTCAAGCGCCACCAGAACAAGACGGCGGCATCCGACAGTGAATTGAATTAGCACACGAAAAGGCCCGGCCCCCTCGAAAGGGGACCGGGCCAATTTGGGGTTATACCGCGGTCGCTCCACCGAACCTGGCTGTCACATAAGTCAGCTGGTTCTCGTAATCCTCCGCGCAAATCGACGAACAGAAATTCACCTCATCGATGTTGGGCGTCACGTACTCGACCGGGTCGAACGGGTCACCGCACTGACCGCAGTAGATCACCATTCACAGCACCTTCCACGCGAAGAGACCGGAGAACGTCACGAACAAGCCGGCCAGGAACAGGAAGTCCAGCAGGTAGCGCTTCACCACTTCCCCCTTGAGCAGCCGGTGTGCGTACCGTCGGGACGGGTCCAGCCGCACTTGTAGCAGATGCTCGGCTGAAGGCTGGCCGGCACGTAGATCTCGGAGCGGGACTTCCCGGTCATCATCGACCAGTACCGCACGTAGGACTCACGGGATTCGTTCATCTCAGTGCCTCGACCCTTCGAAGTAGACGTGGTGGTGGTGCGGGATGTAGCCGCCGCGTTCGGCGTCGTGCTGCTTCTCGATCTCGGCGACCCGCTCCTCCGCAACCTCCCGGGGGAGGCCGCGGAGGAAGTCGGCGAACTCCGTGTCAGAACTCATAGCACACCGCGTAGGTCCCGGTGCTGGCACGGTGGGCTTTGTCGCACTCGATGCAGTGCTCGCCGATGTGGTAACCGGCCTTGTTCTTCCAGCCACCCTCGGGGACCGGGCCGGTGACCTTCTTGCCGCAGTAGGTGGTCTCACTGTCGGTGGCGAGGGTCAGGTGGGCGGTCGCCTGGTTGTCGATGACGCCGTAGCACTGGCGGGTGAGGACTGACTTCTCCATGACCGACTCCTTTGTCGCTGTTACTAACAGTCTTCCCGCTCAGGTAATACCTGAAACCGAGAACTGGAGGGAGAATCCCTGCCGATCTTTGCCGGCCGAGACCCTCCCCTCAATCATCGGGTCAAGCGCCCCTGCCACACAACAGGCAGAGCATTACGGTTACCGCCCACCAACTGCCGAGCCCTCCGCTGAGCCGGTATAGCGGCCAGCACAAGCTCCGTAGCGTCCTCTTCAGGGAGGAGCATCAACTGGGTCTCCCGAGCCTTCCCGGAGGCGCACACCATCGCGCGGCCCCTCACCTCCGAAGGCGTACGGTGAGGCCCGCAATCGGCCGCCAGCCACTTCCAGGCCTGCGGAGACGATCCGATCAGAGCCTTCGTCCCGAAGTTCTCCAGGAGATCGGCAGTCAGGCCCGAGCGGTACGAAGCAAGCTGGGCGAAGGCCACCACATGGATCTGGACGGCCCGGCCCATGAACATCAGGTCGGAGAACGCGTCCAGGGCGCCATAGCCACCCGGGGTGTTCCGCTTGTCCAGGACCTTGAGAGCGGTCAGCGTGGCGTTCGTCTCCTCGAAGACCACCACGATCCGCGGACCGATCAGACCCTCACCAGACTTGATCACCTGATTACGGCGCTGAAGCTCGTAACCCAGATTGACCAGCGAGGAGCCGATCTGCTCCGTGGTGTCCGCGTAGTGCACCACAGGGGCCAGGGGACGCGCCCACATGTGGGAGTGCATCTTCCTGTCCAGCACCACCACCAGGTCCCCCAGGGTGAGCCTCTGGACGGCAATCGAGCGGGCTATCGTCGACTTGCCCTTACCGGTGGGTGCGTTCACCAGGATGTGAGGCGACTCGGCATCCAGGTCAACGGTCACCGGACCTTGCGTACCCTCACCGAGAATCACCTCGGATCCGGTAGTCCCCGAGTAGGTGACCACCTCGGGGATCTCAAGCCCTCCCAGCCCTGTGTAGGCGTTCGGGCGGTTCATGAAGTCCACTGTGTCCACTCCTTGTCGTCCGGCTGGAAGGGGACCCACCCAGGGCCATGCCCACATGATGTGCCGTACCAGCCCTCTCTTCAGTTAGCTACGGTGATCAACTCCGGCGACAAGGAACCAGGGCTCAGCCCACTTGAACCATGCCAGCGAAGATCTCCGCCTTACCCGGTCACACAGTGAGGGCTCGGCCCTGTCTGTGATCGAGCGTCGAGCGGCCGGAGGGGGACTCGCACCCCCTTGACTGCCTATCCCGGCCCACCTTGCTAGACCCAGAGGTCGGTACCCGACCTGATCGAATGGAACGCGAGCTCACCGCGGTCCTTCGCCCACTTGGCGGCTAGATCGACGTCGTCCGTCCAGGAGCAGCCGTCCAGGTGGTACAGGCTGGTCTCAGCCTCCATCCAGTAGCCGATCCACTCCGCCTGAGTGGACACGATCACCGACTGAACGAGGTACGCCAGGTGCTCGCGGTCATGATCAGGCTCCACGCGGATCGTCTCGCCGACACCCCCCACCCAGAAGCCATCAGTGGGGACCGAGGCACCGTGAGTCGAATAGGTGCCCCCGTACAGTCCCAGGTCGATTCCGCGGACTACGTGCGCCACAGCCTCGTTGTAGATCATGATCAGACCCCTTCGCCCTGGTAGTGGAGGTCGCCCGGCTCGTCGTCCGTCGAAGCGTGATCGGCGATGATGATGTCCGCGGCCTCGCTGTTACCAGCCACCCGGAACAGCTCGGCCAGCGCCTCGGCCTCGTTACAGGTGAGCGCGCAGTCGTAGACGCTCAGGAGGGTGGTCGCGATCTCCGCGAAGTTGTCCGCGAAGTGCTCGACTGTTTCCGCGATGGCGACCAGCTCATCCAGGCTGTACGTCGGCTCGTCCATGATCAGACCTCTTCCCCGTCGTGACCGACGAACACGTCGGCGTTGTCGAGTACGTTGATCGCGTCCCTGAGCTCTTCCTCAGCCGACTGGTCGACACCCAAGAGGGCGGTGTCCCTCAGGATCTCGATTGCTTGCTCTACGGTCATCTGGTCCACTTCCTTCGGTTGATTCTGAGGATCTGGACCGAACTTCTACCAGAGATATACCCGGTAGGAGCTCGGCTCAAACACCCAGGTCAGCGGCCCTTGAGCCAGTAACACCGCACCCGGTAGTACCAGAATCGGACCCAAGAAGCCCGGTAGCCGCTCACCGGTACTGCCTAGGGATCTCGGAGACCCATGAGGGGAGAAGGATCCCCTTCTGCTCAGGGAACCTCTCACCCTTGTTGATCCAGACCAGCGCAGACGACTGGCCGCGAGTCTCGGTGGTCATCGCAGCACGAGCCAGGCCGGAGAACATCTGAGAGTGCCTCACCCAGGCTGCTTCCTCCCCGTGACGGTCGAAACCCCTCGCCGTCATGAAATGCCCATGGAAGTCATGGACGGCCCTGAAGCGGTTGTTCTGCTCAAGGGACAGGATCGGATGCCGCTGGTCCTCCGTGGTCCTGTAGACCCTCAGGAGGCCCCTGGAGACGTCCTCGAACATCTGCCGGTGGGCATCCTCACCTGTGTACGGGTCCTCATCCTGGAAGACCACAGTGACGCCGTACGCCTTCGACGTGATCAGCGCCTCGAACTGAATGTCAACCTCTTCCACGAACTTCGCGTAAGCAACGCGAGCCATGGTCGTCACGTAAGGCGACGCCTCCGTGTACAGACGGCCGATCTCCTCCCCCCACACGGGGTCAGCGACAATCTTCGAATAGTCCATGATCACTCCCTCTTGAACGATTGGACCAAAGGGACCTCGGGACAGTGATGCCCCGGGATCCGATGGCTCAACCCTCCGGATACGTCTTCGACCAGACCGCTGTGGCGCCCCTGACAGCTAGCCACCGGTTGACATCCTTCAGGGCCCCGCGGTTCGTCCTCTTGGTGGTGATCCCCTCTCGCTGGGCGACCATGAGGCACGAGAAGCGGGTGAGCGCCATCCCGGTGTCGATCTTCAGGATGAGACCCCGACGGATGGTGAGCGCCCGATAGACCTCGATCCCCTCACCCCGGATCACTTCGCTGTGGTCCATGATCACCAACTCCTGAGCTCGTAGTAGCAAGCCCAGACCTTGCCTGACTCGGTGAAGAAGATCACCGAGAACGTCTCGTCGTTCCGGTCCGTCACGAACCGGTGACCGACCTCCCAACCAGACATCACCCGTCCGGCGATAGCCTGCGTGGCCTGGCCCTCGGTCAGCTTCGTCGACCGCCGACCAGCGTAGCCAGCCAACTCATACCCGTACGTCTTGACCACGACCTTGCTCCTTCCAACCAGATCCAACTACCCTGAGTGCTACCCGACCGACTCGAACGGTCCCTATCGGACACCTGTCCAACAGTCCCAACCTGGGAAGGAGCGACCTTGCGAACGTGCAATTCCTGCCTAGATCCAACTCTTGGTGAGGTTGACCCCCCGACGGATCATGCCGACTCGGACGGTTTCGCTGAACCCCTGACCGATCTTTGCCCAGGTCGGGAGGAGTGTGGCCAACGGTTCTTGGGTGATGGCGAGGCTCTTGGTGAGGCCGAGGTCGACGACGGTTTCGCCGTCCTGGTCGAACGCGTACCAGGTGGGGCCCTCGACGCTGTGGACCTTGAACTGGCCGTTGGACCCGGGGAAGGTGACGATCTTGCCGACCAACGCGATCTTGTCGACGTCGGCCTGGGGGAGGGTGGTGGTCTGGACGCTCATGATCATCCCTGCTTCCTTGATCGTTCGGACAAGATCATCGTCATGATCGGCCACACGGCCAGGGGGGAGACCATGATGATCACCCGACCCAGTTCGATTGCGTTTGCAAACATGATCTTGTCCTCTCTTGATCTTGGCTTGACCTTGATCGGTAAGCCCGTGACCAGGGGGAAGATCAACTTCCCCTTGATCATGGACCGGCCGGTCAAGATCAACTGTCAAGATCACCCAGGTGGGGGATGGCCGGGTCCTTTTCGATCATGTACTGGAGGGCGACCAGGTAGTTTGCTCGGAGGCCCTTCACGTTGCGATTGCGAAGCCTGGGCTGGGGGTTTGCTTCGAGGTTTGCGATTGCAACCTCGGTGATCTTGCCGGTGAGGAGAGAGATCGACTGGCCACGGACAAGCCGGACCGGGGTGGGAAGGGGGGTGATCATTTGGTGCCTCCAGTTGATCTTGGGTACCAGGTGGGGTTTTCCTCCTGGTGTTCCCCCAGGATATGCCCCGGAGCATGATCATCTCTACCCCTGGAGGGTAAAGAGAAGGCAAAGTCTTCAAGTGTCCGAGTTGTGGTGGTACATGCACATACGTACCCATGTGTGGGGGTAGGTGTGGGTTTAAGGTGTTAGGTCTCCCTTGCCCTGGTATGGGGTGGTGTAGGTGGGTAGGTGTGGGTATGGGGTGGTATGTCCGTATTGAGTGGGTATGTATGCATGTGGGTGGGTGTGCCCTGGTATGGGGTGATGTGGGGTGATAGGTCCTAGATGTCCGTTTTGTCGCTTCTGCGAGGTTTGCTCTTGATCATCCCGGGCCCAGCGACGCTCCAGTATCTACCGGATGCTCAATTTCCCATTTGTAATACCGCCAGGTAACACCTAGAAAGGGTGAGGTAGATGGCAAGTAAGGATGTGGTTGTCCAGCCGGGCAACGGTGACGAGTTCCAGGGCTCCGAGGGCTCGAAGGCTCTGACGCCCAAGAGGAGCGACGGCACCCCCGCCCGGAGGAACCACCTGGAGCGCGCGTGGGTGAAGCACCGCCTGATCAGGGACTTCGCTCTGGGCGAGAAGACCGGTCAGCAGATGGCCGCGGAGTACGGGGTGTCGGCGACGTCGATCTCGGCGTTCAAGAAGCGGAATCTGATGGCCATCGAAGAGGTTAGGAACAACCTCGCCGACGAGTATGCGGGGGTGTGGGTGGCGCAGAAGATGGCGCGCATCCAGGAGTATCAGGAGGCGGCGGAGAAGATGGCCGATGGGCGTTCTCCGCGTAACCAGGAGGTCCTGGTGAGCATCTTGAAGGCTGTCGCCGAGGAGCTGGGCCAGTTGCCGGCGCGTCAGCAGGTCAACGTGTCGACCGAGAACGTCACCTACCAGGTGGTCGGCATCCCGCTGGAGGATCTCCAGTGACCGATAAGGTGGATGGTCTGATCGAGGAGGCTACGGCCAGGGCGGACAAAGCGCGGCGTGAGGCTCGGCGCCAGATGGCTCTGGCTGGCCAGTCGAACACCCATCACTATCAGCCTCACGGGACGTGCATCGAGCTGTTCAAGTACCGCGGGGACGAGGTGCTGTTTGCGGGGCCGGCGGGTACGGGGAAGTCGAGGGCGTGCCTGGAGAAGCTCCACATGATGGCGCTGTTGAATCCGGGGATGCGTGGTCTGATCTGCCGTAAGACGCTGGCCAGCCTCGGTAGTACCGCCCTGGTGACGTTCGAGCAGCATGTAGCGAAGGAGCATCTGGCCGCGGGGGAGATGAAGTGGTTCGGTGGCTCGCCGAAGGAGGCGGCCTGCTACCGGTACAAGAACGGGTCGACCATCACGGTGGGCGGCATGGACAAAGCGATGAAGATCATGTCGTCGGAGTACGACATCGTGTACGTCCAGGAGGCGACGGAGCTCACCGAGCTGGACTGGGAGTCGATCACCACGCGCCTGAGGAACGGCAAGGTGTCGTTCCAGCAGTTGATGGCGGACGCGAACCCCGATGTGCCGACGCACTGGCTGAAGGTGCGCTGCGACAAGGGGAAGACGCAGATGATCCGCAGCCGGCATGAGGACAACCCCACGCTGTTCAACCCGAAGACCGGGGAGATCACCAAGTCGGGCGCCGCGTACATGGGCAAGCTCGATGCGCTGACCGGCGTGCGGTACATGCGCCTGAGGAAGGGTGTGTGGTGCGCTGCGGAGGGTCTGGTGTACGAGGAGTGGAATCCTGACCTGCACCTTCACAAGGCGATCAAGGTGCCGCCCATCAGTTGGACGCGCTACATCACCGTCGACTTCGGGTACACCAACCCGATGGTGGTGCAGTTCTGGGCGGTTGACGAGGATGGCCGGCTCTACCTGTACAAGGAGCTGTATTCCACAAAGACGGCGGTCGACGAGATGGCGCCCAAGATCAAGGAGGCGATGAACCTGAGGCGCGAGCCGAGGCCCCGGGCGATCATCTGCGACCACGATGCGGAGGGCCGGGCCGTCCTCCAGCGCGAGCTGGGCATGTCGACCGTCCAGGCGAAGAAGTCGGTGGAGGACGGCATTCAGGCGGTCAAGACCCGCATGAGGATGTCCGACGTGGACGGCAAGCCCCGCATCTACTTGTGCGAGGACGCGATCATCGAGCGGGACAAGGAGCTGTCCGACAAGAAGAAGCCCACCTGTACGCTCGACGAGGTCGTCGGCTACATCTGGGACCGCGGTAACGTCCAGGCGCAGAACAACGGGAAGCCTCCGAAGGAGCACCCCGTCAAGGAAGACGACCACGGGATGGACGCGATGCGCTATATGGTCGCCCACCTCGACCTGAAGGCCCGCCCCCGCGTGCGCACCATCGCCTACTAGGAGCCCGTCCCATGAATGATCTCAAGCCCCTGCCCCGTCCGGTACAGTGGTGGAGGAAGTCCAGGAATCGAAGGCAGACGGCCCTGACCACCTTCAAAAACGCGACCGCCAAGGCCTTGACTCTTGCGATTTCTGTAGCAGGGGCTATGCTGATCTCTTACGGGGTGTATTCCGTGTACCCTCCGGCCGGTTTTCTGGTCGCCGGGGTACTCGTCTGGGTGCTCCAGTGGAGTTACGAACGAGACAGGAGTAGTGAGTGAGCGTCTTCGGTAACGTATCCGCTACGTTCCTCAACCGCTCCCCCGTACCGCAGGCTCCCCGTGGAGGCCGTGAGGTCTTCAACGTCTTCACCGGACGGTCGTCTCAGACCGCGGACAAGATGAAGCGCGGCATGGAGCAGTACGGCCTGGTGGGGACCGCTTTTGGCGTGATTTCCCGCCTGGCCGAATCCACCGCCCAGATCAACTGGCATCTCTACCGGTCCCGTCAGGACGGCCGGCGCGTCTACCGCGAGGTCGAGCAGCGCAAGGAGGTCACGAAGCACGCGATCGTCGACCTTCTCAAGCAGCCGAACCCCCTGATGGGCTGGATGGAGTTTTGCCAGACGCTGATTCAGCACTACGACACCACGGGCGAGTTCTGGATTGTGGCGGCCTTCGGGTCGATCCGCTCTGCCGGCCCTATCGAGCTGTGGCCGATGCGCCCCGACCGGGTGAAGATCGTCACCGACCAGTACAACGGGGTCGCCGGCTACGTGTACTGCGGGCCCGACGGTGAAGAGGTGCCCCTCGCGAAGGACATCGTCATTCAGGGGCGCCACCCCAACCCGATGGACTTGTTCCGCGGGATCTCGCCCATGCAGGCCCTGGCCGTCAAGCTGGAAGCCAGCCACCTCGCATCCGAGTACAACAAGAACTTCTTCCTCAACAGCGCCGAGCCGGGCGGAATCATCGAGATCGAGGACCGCCTCGATGACGACGAGTTCCGTGAGCTTTCCATGCGTTGGCAGGAGCAGCACAAAGGTGTGGCGAACGCCCACCGTGTCGCCATCCTGGAGCAAGGCAAGTGGGTGGAGCGCAAGTTCTCGATGAAGGACATCGCGTTCCCCGAACTGGCGGAGCTCGGTCGTGCCGACATCCTGGAAGCTTTCGGCTACCCGAAGGCGATGACCGGTGCTGTCGAGGACGTCAACAAAGCTTCCGCTGATGCGCAGGAACGGATGTTCGGCCGGTACCTCCTGAGGCCCCGCCTGAACACCCTGAAGGACGCCCTGAACACCGGGCTCCTTCCGCTGTTCGGTGACACCGCGAAGGGCTTGGAGCTCGACTTCGAGGACCCGGTTCCCGAGGACCGTGAGGCCGATTCGGCTGAGCGCATCACGAAGGCTCAGGCCCTCAAGATGCTCATCGAGTCGGGTGCCGACTGGGATTCCGCCCTGGAGGTTGTCGGCCTGCCGCCCATGAAGCAGGACGAGGCGAAGCTTCGCATGGCCGAGGAAGCCCACAATCTGGCTATGAACCCGCCCGCCGTTGATCCCAATAACGCCGGCCGTGAGGCCCCTGGCGGTGGGCGTGAGTCTCAGTCCGGCGGCGCCCCTAAGCCGAACCAAGAACCGTCGAAGCCCTCACCTGCAAGGGAGGCAGGAAATGACCGATCTGCAAAATCGTGACTACAGCGCAGACGAGCGCTCCCGTCTCGCCGAGCAGGGCAAGGCTCTGCCCGACGGATCTTTCCCCATCGCGGACCGCGAAGACCTGGAGAATGCCATTCAGGCGTTCGGCCGGGCTTCCGATCCCGCGGCGGCGAAAGCGCACATCAAGAAGCGTGCCCGAGCACTGGGCGCCGAAGATCTGATCCCTGAAGGGTGGAACAGCGTGGATCCGAGCGAGCTCAAGTCTCGCCTGAAGCGGCCCCTGGCACGGCTCCAGAACGCTCAGACGGACTGGTTCCGCATCCAGAACAAAGCCGGCTCGACGCCCGAGGTGTTCATCTACGACGAGATCGGCTACTTCGGCCACTCGGCGAAGGACTTCTCCGACTCGCTCGCAACGATCGACTCGGACGAGCTGACCGTTCACCTGAATTCGCCGGGTGGTGACATCTTCGACGGCCTGGCGATCTACCAGTCTCTGAAGAACCACTCCGCGAAGGTGAACATCGTGGTCGACGGCCTGGCCGCTTCGATTGCTTCGGTGATCGCGATGGCTGCGGACAATCTGGTTATGGCGCCTAAGGCGACGATGATGATCCACGACGGATGGTCGATGTCGATGGGCAACGCCGGCGAGATGCGCAAGATGGCCGATCTGCTCGACAAGCAGTCCGACATCATCGCGTCCGTGTACGCTGACCGCACCGGGCAGCCTGCCGACTTCTGGCGGGACCGCATGAAGGACGAGACCTGGTACAGCGCCGATGAAGCGCTCGCCGCGGGTCTCATCGACGAGGTGGAAGGCCAGGCGAAGAAGGTCACCGACCCGTTCGACCTGTCTGTCTTCGCCCACGCTGGACGCGAGAACGCTCCGGCGCCCAAAAACCAGACCGCCCCGGTGGTCGAGGCCAAGGTCGAAGAGACCGTGGCTGAAGTGAAGACCGAAGAGGCCCCGGCTTTTACCTGGGACTTCGCAGGCTTCAAGAGTGCCCTTAAGGAGGGACTGAAGTAATGGCAAAGATCGTGATCCCCACCGAGTCGGCACAGCTTGAGGAGCTGCTCGGAGACCAGTCCAAGGTCCAGAATCTCATGGCCGAAGGCCAGTTCTCGGACGTCGTCAAGGCGTACGCCAAGAGCGTCGGCCAGAGCGATGACAGCATCGGCCGCCAGGTCAAGGAGGAGACGCAGCGCGTCCTCGCCGAGTACCTGCGCGAGAACGAGAACGAAGCCGGACTGAAGGCCCTCAAGGAGGGCGGCGTCGACGCTGCCACCCGTACCGGCGACAAGTCCGTCTACAACGCCAAGGCCGTCGGCAGCTCCCTGAAGGCCGCCGACTTCGGTGGCGACATGGCCGGCTTCCTCAACACCATCTGGCACAACACCGACCGGACCGACGCGGTCAACGCCAAGCGTCAGACCCTCCGGAACGCTGCGGCGTCTTCCGGCGAGCCTGCCGGTGGTGGCTTCCTCGTCCCTGAGGCGTTCCGTGCCGAGCTGCTTCAGCTCTCCCTGGAGCGTGGCGTTGTTCGCCCCCGCGCGCGCATCGTCCCGATGGAAACCTCCCGGGTGCTGTACCCGACGGTCGACTCCACGTCCAACGCGTCCAACGTGTTCGGTGGTATCCAGGCGTACTGGACCCCCGAGTCCGGGACGATGACCGACGTCGCCGCGACGTTCGGCCGCATCGCCCTCGAAGCGTGGAAGCTGACCGCCTTCGCGAACGTCCCCAACGAGCTGATCTCCGACTCCGCGGTCTCGTTCGAGGCGTTCATCCGCTCCACCTTCCCGGAGGCGCTCGCCTGGTTCGAGGATGACGCGTTCATCCGCGGCAACGGTGCGGGCATGCCGAAGGGCTTCCTCAACGCCGACGCCGCCGTCACCGTCGCGGCCGAGGCCGGCCAGGCGACCGCCACCATCGTGTGGGAGAACATCGTCAAGATGTACTCGCGCATGCTCCCCCAGTCCCTCTCTTCGGCCGTGTGGGTCGTCTCCCCCGACGTCTTCCCGGAGCTCGCCACCATGGCGCTCTCGGTCGGCACGGGCGGTGGCCCGATCTGGCTGAACAACGGTGTCGGTGGGCCCCCGGCCACAATCCTCGGCCGCCCCGTCGTCATCAGCGAGAAGGTCAACACCCTCGGCACGGCCGGCGACATCAACTTCGTCGACTTCAGCTACTACCTCATCGGTGACCGCCAGGCGCTTACCGTCGAGTCGAGCCCGCACTACCGCTTCCAGAACGGCGAGACGAGCTTCAAGTTCGTCTCCCGTGTGGATGGTCGTCCGTGGCTCCAGTCGGCGATCACGCCCCGCAACTCGGGTCCGACGCTCAGCCCGTTCATCAAGCTGGCGACCCGCCCGTAGCCTGACCCCGGGGGAGGCACCAAACCCCCTCCCCCGGGTTTCTACCGCCAGGCATTGAAACCCCTGGCAGAAAGCAGGAAATCATGTCTCAGTCCGGACTTGGTCGCGTCCTTAACGTGATCCAGACGGCTTCCGGTATCAGCGTCCCGCTGACCGCCGGCACCGCCGTGACCTTCATCCACGCCCAGCCGGGTACCGGTACGGCCACGCTGACCTTCACGCAGACCATCAGCGGCGCCTCTTCGGCCGCACTGAACGTCGGCACGCAGACCGCCGGCCAGGAGAACCTCGGTTCCACCTACAACGTCGGTCCTGACACCGGTGGTACCTGGACGGCCACGGCCGCCACTTCCGCCAACGTCTTCACCCTGGGCGGCGCCACCAACGACACCGGTGTCGTGACCGTCCGCGCGGAGCAGCTCGCCGACGGCTACAACTGCGTCGTGGGCACCGCTTCCGCGGGCACGCTCGTCGCCGTCATCCATGACCTTCTGGTTCAGCGCAAGCCGTCGAACCTCAAGTCGTCCATCGTGGCGTAGGGGGCTGAACGATGTCTGTCATCATCCAGGGCTCCCAGCAGCGCGACATCAACTATGGTGTCCGCGTCCGTAAGGCCGCCCTCGCCCTGTCGGCGGCCACGCTTCCGGCGTTCACGGTCACGGGGGGCGAGGTTGTCATCACCTCGATCCACCTCAAGGTCACCACTTCGATCACAACCGACGGCGGGACCGTTGCCGTCAACAACGTGCCGACCGCCGGCTCCACTAACGTCCTGGTCACCGCTACCGACCTGGGGACAACGGACACCGTTGTCGGCTCCGTCGTCGGCTTGGACCGCGGCACCACGGCCGCCCCTTCCTTCCTCCGCGGGGGTCGGGTCGACCTGTCCGCCGTCGCCACTACCGGTGTTCTGAACATCGTTGGTGCGGCTGCGGTCAACGGCGCGGTGGACGTGGTCATCACGTACATCCCGCTCACCAACGGCGCGGCTGTCGTCGCCGCCTGATCAGCCCCACCGAAAGGGTCGCTCGTCCACTGGGCGGCGGCCCTTTCATCCGTTCGGAAGGAGGAAGACATGGCGGGCGCTATCATCACCACCGCCACGAAGATGAAGTCCGGCATCACTCAGTACCGGACTACGTGGATTTCTGATGCTGCCGGCTCGGTGAGCGGTTCGACGTTCATCGTGAAGACCGGGACGATCATCGCGGTGGAGTTCACCCCGGGCGTCGGCCTGACTCAGCCGGACGACTTGTACGACTTGGACTGCCTGGACAATCTGGGCATCTCGGTGTTCGACAACGGGGCGGGCGCCACGATCGGGGCGAACCTCTCGAACGCCATCTCTCAGCACTTCGTTCCCGCTACCGGTCTGGCCGGCTCGACCGTATACCGTCGGTGGCTCAAGGGCGGAACCCTTCAGCCGACGGTGGTGAACGCCGGCGACACGAACTCCGGCGTGATCGACATCTATGTGGTGGACGGGATGCTCTGATGCCCACAACTCACACGACTGCGCTGTACATCTTCTCCCGTCAGCGGGAGGACTCGCTGGTGGGCCCCAAGAACTTCGTCTCCCTGTGGAACCCGGTGTCCTCCGGGAAGGTGATGAGTTTGGGTGGCTTCTTTGTGTCGTTCATGGCGACGGTCGCCGCTCCCGCGTATCCGATCCGCGGCTATCGGATCACCGCTCAGCCGACGGGTGGAACGCTGGCGGCGAGCTCGGAGATCTGTGCGTTCGACACGAAGGTCTTCTCCCCCGCGGCTCAGATCCGCTACGACAACCCGACGTGCACCGGTATCGATGGCGCGTTCTTCAACAGCCCTCCAGGAACGGTGAAGGACACCATCGGTGAGATCCAGCAGATTGATGCGCCGCCCGGCTTTAACCCCTTCCTGGTACGTCCAGGTGAAGGTGTTGTGATAAGACAGGACGTCGGCGCCGTCGGCCACTTCTGGAACATCTCGATCTTGTGGCGGGAGCTGAGGGGCTGATGGCATCGACGACAGCTCAGGTTTCGCTGAACGGAGCAGCCACCGGTGTGGGCGCCACGGTGGACTTCGCGACCGCTAAATCGATCGTCACCTGTGTGATCATCCCGTCGAAGAGTGGCTTGACCGGCGTTGTTGCGGTTGAGGCCAGTCAGGATGGTGCGGCGTGGGTGCCGATGGGCAGCGTGTCGGTCGACAGGTCACAGCCCCGGGCCATGGACTTCAAGGGGGGCGCCTTCCGGTACTGGAGGGCGTCGGTTTATGCCGATGTCGCCGGCTCGGGGGCGGTTACCGCGACGTTCATGGAGGCGGGGTGAATGACCCGATGGATCCAAGGCGCAAACGGCCTTCCGGTATGGACTATGAAGGCAGATCCCTGGTACTACCATGGTTCGTACCAGGGCATGGACGAGAAGCCATGCCCTTTGTGTACCCGTGGGGGCCGCAGGTGAACGAGGACCGCATCGTAGCCAAGCTCGATGGGATCGAGGAGCAGAATCGCGTCACGCTCATCGCTCTGACCAGGCTGCAAGAACAGATGAACGCCGTCCCCGACCATGAGTCGAGGCTCAGGTCGCTGGAACGGTGGAAGTACGGACTCCCGGTCACCGGCCTCACGGCGCTGGTGTCCATGGGGATTTCCGCGTGGTCGGCCTCGAAGGGGGGATGACATGGCATGGCAGCAGCTCTTGGGGATCATGCAGGACGCCAGGGAGCTCGATGAGCAGGAGCTCAACAAAGTCCCGGTCGAGTGCCCGAACGACTTCACCGCACTTCAGGACGCCGGCGACGGGATCTTGTTCTGCCCGTGGGATGGTTGGCAGTATCCACGGGACGCCTGAGGGCGTAGTATGAACCGAAGGTCAACAACTTCATACACCCCCAGAATCCGAGGGTTAGATCCCCTCACGTTCCCCGAAAGCAAGGACAAGGTAGATGGGTCGCGTCTTTTACACGACGCGTGAGGAGGTTATGGACGCCTTTGACATCAAGGAGGCAGCCCACCGCTTCGCGCAGGTCGACAGCGCCATCGCCAGTGCGTCAGACGACATCGACGGCTGGCTCAACCGACACAAGCATGGCGTAGCTCCCCGACTCGCGACCCGCTACTTTGATTGGCCGTCCAGCAACTACGCTGCCGCCGGACGCATCTGGTTCGACGAGAACGAGCTGATCTCCGCGACGAACGTCACCGCGGGGGGTGTTGTCATGCCTCCGGCCAACTACTTCCTGGAGCCCGTCAACTCGGGTCCTCCGTACACGTACATCGAGACGAACATCGGTTCGAACTCCGTCTTCACGAACGTCAACACCCGGCAGCATGCTGTGTCGATCACCGGCCTGTGGGGTATCTCCGACGACCAGAAGCCCGCGGGTACTGTCGTCGAGGCTCTGGACGCCTCTGAGACGGCCGTAGACGTGTCCGACGCCTCCCTGGTCGGGGTCGGCTCTGTTCTCCTCGTAGACACCGAGCGGATGCTCGTCACGGGGCGCTCTGCCCTTGCCACCGGTCAGGTCCTCGGCACCGACATGCTGGCGAAGATGAACGACCAGACAGTCGACGTGGCCGACGGCACTCAGCTCCACGTTTCCGAGACGATCCTCATCGACTCGGAGCGCATGCAGATCGTCGACATCGTCGGCAATACCGTCACCGTGAAGCGGGCCTACGACGGCTCCACGCTGACAACCCACTCCCCTGCGGCGCCCATCTACGCGTTCCGCACCCTGGCCGTCGAGCGTGGCGCCCTCGGAACGACCGCTGCAACGCACCTGATCAACGCGCCTCTCTCGAAGTGGGCGGTTCCGGACTTGATCCGTGACCTGTGCCGCGCCGAGGCGATCACCCGCCTGGAGCAGGAGTTCTCCGCGTACGGCGCCCGCGTCTACTCGGATGAAGCCGAGCGTGACTCGTCGGGTACCGAAGTGGTCGCCGGCCGTGGACTCACCGACATCCGCAGGGCTGCCGCCCGCAGGTACAAGCGGAAGTTCCGGAAGAGGGCCGTCTGATGAGGATCATCATCGAGCATGAGGGCTACCGGATCATCATCGAGCCCGACCACATCATCGATCACCGTATCGAGCTCCACACGTCGCTCGCCGACAGAGAGGCACTCCCGCGCCTGGAGCTGGACGTCGACCTGAGTACCGTGCCGATGTGGGAGAGGGTGCCCGATGGCCATTAACTCGAAGGCCCTCATGGACGACCTGGCCTCGCACGCGATGACCCTCGGGTTCTTCGACCGGGTCAACCAGCACGAGCCGAAGAACGGTCCCGGGCGGGGGCTCACCTGCGCTATGTGGATCGACAGGATTCAGCCGGCCCGCGCCCAGTCGGGTCTCCACTCGACGACCGCCCGGGTGACGTTCAACGTCCGCATCTACTCGAACATGCTCCAGAACCCCCAGGACATGATCGACCCGAACATCATGGAAGCCTGCGATGCGCTGTTCGAGGCGTACTCGGGCGACTTCACGCTGTCCGGGGATGCCGCGTACATCGACCTGATGGGCATCACGCAGGGTCACCCGCTGGAATCCCAGTCGGGGTACATCAACATCGACAACAAGGTGTTCCGTGTCCTCACGATCACCGTCCCGATCATCGTGAATGACGCCTGGCCGCAGGCCGAATAAGGAGACAGGAACATGGCAAAGCAGTCAGGCTTGGGCGACCAGCTCTTCATCGGTGGCTACGACATCGGTGCGGACACCGCGTCCATCGGCACAATCTCGACCCCCAGGGCGACGCTCCCCTCCACCGGGATCACCGCCTTCGCAAACGAGAGGATGTTCGGTCAGCGGGACGCGAACGCGGAGTTCACCACGTACTTCAACCCCGGCCCGGTCGGCGGCCCGGTCGACAACGAGCACAAGGCCCTGAGGGGTCTGCCGTACACCGACACGCAGCTCATGTACCTGCGCGGCTCCGGCCTGGGTAACGAGGCGTTCTCCATGGTCGCCAAGCAGCTCAACTACGACCCGCAGCGGGGTGACGACGGAGCCCTGACGTTCGGTGTCAGCGCCCAGTCGAACGGCTTCGGTGCCGACTGGGGCTACCAGGCGACGCCTGGTAAGCGTTCGGACACCACAGCCACGAACGGCACGTCCATCGACCTCCTGGTCGGCTCTTCATCGTTCGGCTTCCAGGCGTACCTCCAGGTGTTCAGCTTCACCGGCACGTCGGTGACGATCAAGCTCCAGGAGTCGTCGGACAACGCGGTCGGTGACCCGTTCGCCGACATCACCGGTGGCGCTTTCACCGTGGTTTCCGCGGCGCCCACCTTCGAGCGGATCCAGTCGGCCTCGGCGACGCAGACGGTCGAGCGGTACGTCCGGGTGATCACCACGGGGACGTTCTCCCAGTGCTCGTTCGCCGTTACGTTCACCCGCAACGACGCTGCGAGGGTCCTGTGAGGATCGAACCGAACCTCCCCACGTCGGCCTACCAGACGTTCCAGATCGTCGCCCCGACGGAGACGCACACCGTGCCGGCGTCCTGTGAGGACGTCGAGTGCGCCTCGTACCTGAACGGCTGGCGGATGAGGATCGATCTCCAGACTCCGCTGGGCGTGGAGCAGGGCCGGTACATCAAGCACGATTCCGGGCGGTCCTACAAGGTGATCGACCAGACGGACGGGCTCGTCACCCTGGAGTTCGCGGCGAACCAGCCGTGTTTCCAGGAGCACCGGATCCGTACACAGCGTCCGGAGGTCTTCCGCGTAAAGGGCGGGGATCACCGGGGGAACCCTCTCGGCATTCTGACGAGAGTCCACAAGAAGCCTGAATTCTGGGTCGAAGAGTTCGCCGAGAACCAGGCGCGAATCGCCGAAGCCATAGAGAAGGGATAACCCATGGCCAAGCAGTCCGGTCTCGCGTGGTCCACCCTGTCGGTCGACGACAGCGGTGGCACGCCCCGCGATATCCGTAACGACATCACCAACTTCGAGTTCGCGACGCCGCGAGCCGTCCAGGACGTCACCGGCATCGACAAGTCCGCGATGGAGCGTCTTCTGCTCCTGGCCGACTTCTCGATCACGCTGAACGGCGTGTTCAACCCGACGGCGACCA
>Ga0193701_1000015_pt1 | contig 44162 bp, 59 predicted proteins | sample U3s2metaG_FD_143055 | JGI IMG/M metagenome (GOLD analysis project Ga0193701, IMG submission 143055) | Soil microbial communities from a riparian zone of the East river system, Colorado, United States - U3s2 | ecosystem: Environmental > Terrestrial > Soil > Riparian zone | place: USA: East River...
ATAAAAGATGGGGGGTATCTAAAGAGACACCCTCCCCCCTATCCTAAAATAATATCCTCAGTCACTAGCCTATGAAGACCAGAAGCATTCAAGTCAACGATCTCTTGCATCGCATCTTCAATTGCTTTATCTTGATCAGCATCAGATAGATGATGTGACGTTTTCACAATTCTTGCAAGTAATCCAGTTGTATGATGGCCAGATGTTTCATCATACGTGTACCACTGATTCCATTGTGTAAAGGGATCATATGGATTGTCATCAGTTGTTAGCATATGTACAGCCATTAGATCCTCCTTACTTAAGACTATCTTTCAATGTTGTTAGTGATACACCTAAAGCATCAGCTACTTCAGCTTGAGTTAATCCTCTTGCTAGCATGGCTTGAGCACGGGCTGTCTTTGAATCCGTCATCAAAAGCTTGCTTTTTGGTGTAGCTAACGCCTTAACACGTTCGGTATCAGAATTATCTAGAATCTTGGTTAGCTTTTCATTACTAATAGCACCGGCTTGAATAGCTTGCCATTCAGAGTCGGAGATTTCAATACGGATCTTTCCTGCACCAGTTCGGGCTCTAGCATCATTCAATGCTTTTGCCTTAATTTTTACAAAATCCTCGGGTTCCATATCGGGATTTGCCTGACGTTTCTGGGACACAATAGCAAATCCAATAACCTGGGCGTGTCTTTCTAGAGGGGCGTTCCTTAAAGCGACATTCAACTTAGCATCAAGAGATGCCACTTGTTTTGCATAGGCGGCTTTTGCAGAAGGTGAGTAGGGGGTAGACTTAGTTGCTAATAGTTCACGACGTGCCTTATTGGCAAGAGCTTTCATTTGATTAGAATGCTCTGCATAGATGGCTTCTATCTTAGTGCCGCCATTAGCAGACACTAAACTACGTGCGTCGTCTACTTCTGCCAGCTTCTTAGAACGCTCAGTCCTAAAAACTATGTTACCCTTAGTGTTCTTCCAACTCTCACCAGTAGGCTCGAATATCTTCTTACCCGTAGCAGGATCAATAGCACCACCTTTTGATGCAGAGCGAGGTCTCCTTGCCAAGACATCCTTACGAGAGCCTGCTCTTGAGATCAGTGTAGATGCACCAGCATCGGCTTTGCCTTGGTACTTGATCTTAAGCTGTGAGATACCATTGGCTTCATCAGACGCTTTCCAATCAAGACCGTGTTTCTCAGCGTCAATAACTACCATCGAATGACGAACCGCTCTTGCTAGCTCAGTATGAGGTGCACCTTGAATTGTCATATCCGTAATTAGATTTGAGATGTCACCCATTTCAAATCCTTTAGTACGAGCAGACATAACCTTCATACCCGGATGACCAGGGAAAGATGCTAAAGGATCAAAGTTCTTCAAGCCTTCCAATGCGGGCGCAGTCTTGATATGGCGTTTGTCATTAGGAATTACTAGAACTGTATCACCATCGAAATCCGCACCAGACAAACGTTGCGCGACCTTATGATTAATTCCAATAGCATCAGGTGCGTCACTACCCAAAAGCTTCTTTGCTTCTGGATGACGATTATTAACTGTTAGTTCTGGAATCTCAAAGATACCACCGTGAGGATGACGAATTAAAACTACTTTTTCACCATTACGATAGGCGGGGGCATAAACTTCAGTTTCTTTCATTGTGTTTACAGGTAGAATTACATAATTAGCCTGTCGGTCAAGATTAGCAGCTTTAAGATGTACAGAAGCAGCATCTGCCGAATCAGCAAATTCTTTTAAAAGTTTTCGTCTTACAGCAGGATTGGTAAGATTTGTGATCTCATCAAGTTCTTTTTGTTTATTGATTTGAACTTGACTTAATTGTCTTTGCGCTAGTGAAGGGCGTTGTTTTGACAACACTTGAGACGAAAGACTACGAGACCAAGTTTCCCAGTTTCCTTCTTCATTAACTATATTCATTGCTGAAGAAACTGTTTTACTACCATCAGAGTTAGTCTTTGTGATCTGTCTACGTAGAACAGATCCAAAAGGAAGATCGGAATCAATTTGTCCAGTCTCTTTGTCAGTCTTAAGAGGCTTTAGCGCATCAAGTTTATTACCAGTACTAGATTTATTTGTATTAAAGACAACATCTACTCCATTAGGCAGACCTTCTTTATACATAGCCATGCCCTTGATGTAATGCGTCCCATCAACTGCAATACGAACCTGTGCGTAACGTGAGCCGCCCAAAGATACATCTTCAACACCAGGTCGAACAAATATTACACCATCGGAATCTGCCCCACCATCTTCGGCATATCTAATTCCGACACGCTTAGAGCTTAATGATAATGGTGGTTGAAGCACCGTATAAGAACGACCACCATCGTCTGAATAATTGGCAATAGAAGCAATCTTATCTCTATTACTAGCAATATCACGATATGTCGTACCTGGAGGCGCAAGTACTTTGATTGTGGTCTTTGTATTTGTGCCCAGTTGATCAATCTGGACAGAATGAAGTTGATAACCTTCTTCTTTTAGTCTGGCTATAGCAACATCTAATTTGCTACGGCTAACTCCTAGGTGTCTTTCAACCCCAATACCAACATCAATAAAACCACGATTATCAACTTCAGTTTTAAGCATATTAGATGTAGCAGCAAGATTGTCCGCCTTATCTCTCGCTCCTGGCGTAAGAAGAGCACGGACAGAAGATTCGTTAATACCCATCCTTTGCCCAATAGCAATATTAGACATGCCTTTGTCTTTAAGACGTTGAGCCATACCAATGTCTGCTTGCTTAGCAGAGTTTCGTGCAATCGAATTTGCGGCACGAAGTTCAGTAGTAGTCATAGAAAAGCCTTCGGCAATTTGTCTTTCGGTAAGACCTTTGCCACGAAGTTCACGAACTAGATCTAGAAAGCTACGACTACGTTGCGCGACATTACCACCACTACCCCATGGATAGCGACCAGAACGCCGAAGTATACCATAATGAGCTAGATAATCAGTTTCTTGTATGATCATGCTGCAGCCTCCCTTCTGATCTCCATGATTCTTTTATCAAAAGTAATAATCTTGTCCATAATGTGAGTTATGACGTCGGGGTCTCCGTCATAAATGCGAACTTCATTACTTTGATAGATACGTAGTTCTATTGAAATCTCTGTGGGTTTCATTCTATATTCAAGACAGAAGAATGCAGCATAAACCTCAAGCTGATGTACGGAAGCTTCGATAACCCCAGTTTTAAGATCATGAATTCTAAGCTTACCGTGCCGAAACCCAATACAATCAGCAGTGCCATAAGCATTAACCGAATAGAATAAAGTCTGTTCAGGCGTCATACGATAGCCTATAGCATCGTTTACGTAAAGATTAAGAGTCTTCTTGGAAGTAGGCAACCTTACTCCCAAACGAATCGCCTCATGGGCAAAGACATGTAATTCAGTTCCACGCTTTGCCGCCATCGAAGCCAAGAATGTTCTATCTAATTTCTCTGGATCGTAATTTATCCAATGATAGTTACTCGCACTAAGAAACGCGTGAGTCCCTAATAGATTGGAATGCTTGTTGAAGTTCATAAAGGACCTCAGCTTCGTTCTCAGGACAGATGAACGCCGCGAAGGACATATCGTTCAATAGATCTACATAATAAGGCTGATTAGGCTGAACGATAGACTTCGTGTTGGCTTTGTCTTCAAGCATAGCCCAGCAAGTACCCCATAAAATTGTAAGATCAGGAATACCTTGGATATAGCTCGAATCGTTCTTTAAAATCACACAGCCCGGAAACATAATACGAAGTTTCTTAATAAGACGGGCTTGATATACTCTCTCTAACATGATATCTCCATGCTTAAATTGAGAGGGCGTGTAAAAAAGGCTTTATTCTGTCCCTTCTATTATAGTCTGCGATTATTCCGCGTGTTGTTATATGGTATTTCAAAATGATGGCCAATAGGCCAAACGCCATTACTAACTTGATTAGTCATATCTATCAAAATATCTGCAACAAGAATTCCGTAAGCCTTAGCAGCCTCAAGTAAGCTATAAAAAAGTTCTCCAGTATCTCGATTTAGAATTAAATAGTCTTCTACCCAATATCTTCTAAATTGTTGATGATACTTAACAGCAAACCAACGAGGCCTCCATAGTAAATTGTCAATACAATTGTTTGATCGATCTCCATCTAGATTAATGGGTGTTGTGAATGTTGCACGATGATGTGGAAGTTCTGGAAGTTCTAAGAAAGCCTCAGCCACTAATCGTGAGACCATTCGGTTATACTGAATATTTCCTCGCGAAAGACTGACGTATACACCACGCTCCGTGATGACTTGAGAAAGAATACGGCCACTTTTATTATTCCGAATTCCTCCAGCCCTACTTACGGAATAACCATAAAAATCCGGAATATCTTGCCAAACTTGCAAAGTGACTCCTCTGCCAAATCCAAGAATTTTTCGAAAAAACTTTTTAATTTAACACACTTGTTATGAGGATTCCCTATAACAACTAACTCCGTGTAGAAAGTTTTATATAGTTTTTTCTAGGATATGGCAGACAATATGTCCGTTTCGCCAGGGCCGCTGCGAAATGCCGGATTTTTAGGGTGTCTATTTTGTAACCTCATAACCCATATCGACTAATTCGTCACTCCTATGTCCAGTTTTGATACGTTTCGTCACTCCTTTGACCTCATTAGCTAGGTTTTGACCGCATATATCCTGATTCATTGAAGCTTTTTTTGTTTGAGAGACACTCTGCTATCGCTTTATCGATTACAGAATCGCTCATCAAGGTGTAATAATACAGGTCCGAATAGTCTGTATTCAACCGATCTATCCTACCATGCGCCTGATGCCATAGTTTGTACGAGTATGTCAGCGAATAGAAGATCATCGCGTTAGTACTCGTACAGTTCCATCCTTCCGCACCCGCTGAATACTGAACGAGATATAACCACGACTCAGTCTCAGGAATAGCCTCATGCTTGTGGCCGTTCCACTCCGCCACGGAGAATGATTTGAACATCTTCGGGTCGATAGTGCTGATCTCCGATTCTGAATGCGATGATGTCGTCGAAATTGATTTGCCGTCGTTCCATTCCGCTATCTGGAACTCGACGCCAAGTGTCATATGTGGTGTCTTGTTCGTAACGCAGTCCAAGGAGTTTTTCTTTTGGCATGATTGAGTCACAGCTGGTACAATATACGAATGCTTCGTTAGTATTTCCATTGAATCCAGTGGCGATGATGTTGTGTTGACACCCAATTGTATTTGACATTCTTTATCAATTCTTTTCGAGTTTGAAGGATGAATTACGATATTGTTCAATGTCTGGATTGGATTCTCCAAGGAGTTCAACAGGGACGTCAAGCCCCTTAGCAAGTTCAGCTCGTAGTCGAAGTTGTAGAAGACAATCAGTCGAGGATGGACCGAGAGGAGTTCCAAGACGGCCTTCAATCGAGAAGAATCGGAGTTCACAACCTTCCTCATCACAAGAAACAATTCCGCTATATTCTTCAGAGGTCGATACTCGTAAACATGCCACTTTCGCTTCACCACCTTATTAAATAGTTCTTTATCAAATTCTACTGGAATGTTGGTAGAGTGCCGAACCGTATGTCTGAGGTAGGGCATCTCTACCAACAACGAATTCCGGTGCCTTACAAGCGATCCTAGGCCGGTATAACGCTCTACCTTGGGGAACTTACTATATGACTTATATACTACGTGTTCTCGTTTAAACTCGGTACGAGTCTTATAGAATCCGTTGGCGATGAAGACTGGTATGTAATCAAGCCAATTGTCGCCGGGTGTGGCGGTAAGTAAGATCCATCGATTAGCCTTAGCGATTTCAACGAAAGAAGCAACCCACGTGCCTGATCCGACAAGTCGCTGCTCATCAAAGATAAAGAAGGCTTCCTTGACTTTCCTATATTTTCCAATATTGTTCCAGGAGTCGACTGTGAGAACGCCTTTCGTGGTAGTCCCAAGGGATTTCCCGGTACCATACTTAGCGAACTCACCCTCCCACTCGACTGAATCGCGTTTTTTCGCTGTTGTGATGACGTAAACGTCTTTTGGGCTTTCTTTTTCCGCGTAGTACGCCGCCGCGACGAGAGACTTACCGGTGCCGACGCCCCCCCAAAGAATTTTTCCGTTGTCGAGGCGTTGGAGGGCGTCTTGTTGATGGGGATAGAGTAAGGTCGGGTGAGACATATAACCTCTTTTTGTTGAATCGTGATCGTATGACATGTCTCACTCCGCGTGCCACCTCCAGGTATGTCAGTTTGCATTTCCAATGAACCATGTCGGGTCTCGAAGGTGGTGTCATTTCTGTCAACGTATTCCCAAAGTAGTTGATCGTATATAGGTGTCATTTCCACTCCTCAGTCCAAGGCCATTCGGCCTCTGATTCGAAACGAGCACATGGATAAGGAAAATCATCACAATGCATTCCGAAAGTTTTAGGACAGATTCGAGTATCTAAAACTCTACAAAGAAACTCACTTTCTTCCATATTTTTTATACATCCTCGATAATTAATTATGGGCTCCGATTTTCTTGAATAGAACTACAACACATGCTCCACCAATTGCACCCATGATTGCGAAACCAAGAACCTGAGCAACTTGCAATGTGATATTAAACATTTTATGTCTCCCTTTCATTCAAGATAAACCAGAGACCTTGTTAGGGTCTCTGATGAGTCTATACGGAAGTCTGCGCCATCTTTCTGAGTAGATGATCATAACAGCTCATTTCAAAGGTAACGCACATTTCTTCAGTCTGGGCAAGGAAGGTTTCAACATCCAAGCCAGACCTAATAAGTCTGTCCGTTTGCTTATTGTTCAAACTGTCAACAATCTTATGAATCTCAAGTTCTGTTAGCATACTTTCTCCTTAATAGGGTCTCATAATAGCGTATGTAACTTTTGCGACAATCAAAGAGCTTGTGAGCTCCGCTTGATAAAGTGTATTGAGCATACAGCTCCTCATAATACTATATGTAACGGCTGCGAGTAAAACAAGATGCCCTGTTACAGGCAGAGCTTGTTTGAGAATTACCGGTCGGTGAAATGGGCAGGCTCCACTGTGTTCTGGAAGTTCTGCAGTACGCTCTCGCGGCCTTCGAACCATCCTTGAATGCGTCCACGGCCAGCAGCTTCAAGTACTTCGGAGGCGTGCTCCTTAGCGTCTTTAACTTTCTGGGCCTTGTGTACAGTCAAGGTGATAACGGTGGCTGCAATAGCGCCAATCGCAGCACTTACAACTACAGTGTTTGTGTCCATGATTCTTCCTTTCGGTAGATTAGGTCTCATAATAGGCGATGTATTCCTTGCGAGGCTATATAATAAACCACGTTAAAATACCTATTATAGTCAAAACAGCAATAAGTGTAACTATCATTTTGAGAAAAGTTTTTTCATTCATTTCGTTTTCCTTAATAAAATTGAGAATGTTTGCATATATTGCGAAAGATAAAAGAATAAGGCTACGCAGCTTATACGTAGCCTTATCCCATTACTGAGGGCCTCCTGAATTGGCAGTCTTCTACTTCCTCCAGGGGTTTACCTCATTATATGCCCTGTAATTTCTGCGAGGCCTCGTGACTCTAATTCTTCGATTCGTTTTAGATTATTCGCAGTCACTACTGTTTGAAACTGCGCACGTTCATAATGAGCTACTACTCCAGATGGCCAAAGAATCTCAATCCATTCTGTGCCATTGGCCATAGTATAGACACAAATGACTTTTCCGAGCAATGATGTCTGTGGTTTTACTTGTACAAGGTCTCCGGGTTCAGGGCTTCTGTCGGTCACAGTTCCTCCTTGGTAGATGGTTAAAACAAGATGGCATGCACGACCACCTTGTTCTCCGGGACTCAGACGTTACGATCCTGCCTTATCACTCTGCGATCTGTAGGTCTCGACAGCATTAAGAGTGACTTGGTGATGACTTTAACGTGGGTCCATCGGTCATTATAGGATATGTTTGTATTGCGAAGTGAGGCAGCTGGGAATCGAACCCAGTTTCAATAACGTTGACGCTCGTCATTCACCCTTACCAATAGGTCACCACCCCGGGAAAGGGCAGACTTTCGCCCACCCTTAGCCAATTAAATGATATATTGAGCGAGACAATATCCTAGTGTAAAAACCCCGATAGGAACACTAAGAAACATTATAATTAAGAAAGGACATCCCTTCCTTGGCGGGCCTCCAAGATTTCGACCTCTCTTGGAGTTGTCTTTGTTACCAAGAGACTTGCCACTAACTCCTTTAGGAACCTTTCCCATAACACTCTCCCATCCGTCTATTGGTTCCATAGAAGTCCTTAACTAAGGTTGCTTCATAAAGATGCGCTCAAGCAACTCTACGGCCTTAGGATCACTCTGATCTTCCTGAGCCTGCACAAAAGCCCTGGCGAAAGCCTTTGGCGTGTAACACTTAAGACCAACCTGGGTCTTGAGAACGTGGTCCCCTACGAAGGCCTGAGTCTGACGGACACGGAGAGGTCGAATAGTGGCGACCTTGATGTAAGGAATGCCATTAACTTCGCTCATTGTCCCTTCGCACCACTTGGCTACTTCAGCCATATTCTCAGAAGTGACCTCTACGCCCACCACATACAAGGGGACGTGCATAAAGCGCCTGACAATGAGTGCCATAACTCCTCTTTCAGTAATTTTGACGGTGCTGGTTGTGCCATTCTTCAAATCGAATTTGCCATTGCTTTGCTTCAATGTCTGTTAGCAATGGGCCGTAATTGTATGTGCCTCGGCAAATAATGCATTTAGGATCGGGAGGCGAGGAGTTGCATAGAGGGCAAAAACCCCAAAGCATATGCCACATTCGAAGAGGGTGATATAGCCAGATGAGTTTCATTGCTTATTCCATTTGTTAAGCATATCGTGCCATTCAGCATGTTGGTCCATTAGTTCCCTGATGATTTTTCCGGCCCTAATAGAGGCAATGATGAATCCTAGAATAAAGCTCAAGATTACGCTGAAGGGTATCCATGACCAATTGACCATATTATTTAGCATCCTTATTTTGCTTGTCGAATTTTCCCATTGCAAATCCTACAATAATTCCAGAAAAAGCAATGAAAGCACCGACGAGAATTTGGACCATATTAAAATGCCTCAATCTCTAGTGGGTCTCGACCAACAATTTCACCTAGGACTTCTCCATCGATATAGTCCGAAGACCCGATTTCAGGCACAGCCGAATATTTCTGCTCAAGATAGTCTTCGTTGATGGTAACGAACATGGATTTGAGATAGGCTTTTACTCCACCTCGCCCATTAACTTCCCAGTTATAAGGACGAATGATTAGATCGACAACTCGACAATCGGCCCAATCCAAGAGCTCTACAGCATCTTCAGGTATATCGGTCCGACCCCTTGAGGTAATCATGACGATCTTAGGGGGTCTTCCCTTAAACGAGACACTTACCTGAATATAAGGCTGATCGGGGTCTCCAGGCTCACGAGACTTCAGAGCCTTGACATTCCAACCATCTTCAAGCATTTGAGTGGCAGTATCTTCAGGGAGAAGCACGCAGAAGTTTCGATCTCCTTCGCGATTATAAGGGCCCTCTTTTCCAGCGAAGTTTCGGAATACAATGCGAGCATTCTCAAACAGAGCTGTGCCTTCAACTCGAACCATTATTTGTCCTTATTTGTGCTCGAAGGATCTGAATAAGCAGGAGACATCGTACGAAAGACAGTCACGAAGTTGTCATTAATAGCATTAAGAACCAAATGCAAACGCTTAACATTTGCGTTAAGATCCTTAACGGCATTTGTTAGATTAGTGATACTTGCATTATCGGCCATTTTCATTCCTATAAATTTGTTCATTCAAATCAAGTGGAAGTAGGATTTTTGGAGGAGTTGATCTCCGAAAAGGATCTGGGCCTTCATTAAAACCCAAACTAAATTGTCCCTCTGAAGGACGTAAATGAAGTAAATCCATAACTTCCTCAGAGATGTCTTCACCTATCGAAGCTGTTACTACGGAACCTTTCACAGTAGCAGTTCCAATAACATGCCTCTCGTTTCCCACATAAAGAACTAAAGGAACTTCTACATGAGTCTCAGCATCAGATTCTGTTAGGATCAATCGATCTTCATCGTCAAGACTCATGCCGATACCGCTTTTCGATATTTTACTCCTAGCACAATACCTTCAACAAGATTTACTTGAGCTAGTGCCTCTAAAGTATTAAGAGTCTCCATAAAATCCATAGTAATCAAGACTTTATGATTTTCAATCCGAGCATAACCTACTATGTTATCAGGATCTGAATCAAGAAATACAGGAACATTATTAATCATTATGTCTCACTCTAGTCCGATTATACTGGATGAACTCGAAGATTTCTCGATTCGATGGGTCTCTATTAAATAGTCTACGTAGCGTATAGAAAATCTCCAATAACGCAGTATCTCGAGCCATGATTACTCCTATGATTTATGGAATTTTTCCTCATGGGCCTCAATTAGATCAATAACAGTTTTAAAAGCCATTGCTCCTGGCCGTTTTTCAGTCCATTCAGTTACTAAAGTATTTGAAAGATGGCAATTCTTGTGATGAATTTGAATCTTCCCAAGAATGTGTACAATTAAGTAATCATTTAGATCCATTTAAGCTCCTATCTAACAAATGTTGCGAATGGCCCCCAATAATCAATGGCTTTCATTGATTCATCCGAAAGACGCTCGAAATATGTCATGTCGATAGCATCTGCAGAAAGATTTTTTGCGTGCTCAGCCTCCAACCACAAATATCCCTTAGTACCCGTTACGGCATAATTCTTTCCGTCCTTGACCCGATACAGGATTCCACCACCATATCCAGGCTTTACAGGGACAAATCGGCCAGTCCTTCCAACGAAATGCATGTCCTGGACCGCAAGAGCCATAGGTTCCTCAAGGCCAAAGTTCAGATACATTGCACCTTGGACTACTGACTTAGTTTCGCAGTAATCATCGAAGGTGAGCTCATGCTTGGTAAATAATGTCTTAAATACATAGGGATGTTGGAATTGCGCACCCACTGCAGTCCAATGTGGAATAAGGCATTCATCAACTCGAGCGATATATACGGCATCGTTCACAAGACAGAACTGATCGTAAGTAACCTCATGCTCAAAAGTATAGCCGTACTTTGATCCGAATTCCCTGATAAATGAAATAATCTCAGGCGTCGCATCCGGAATCTTGATTGAGTCGGTCTTAATATGAATTACCGAGAATCCCCGATCTTGAACCGCATGCTTCAGATCGATCATGAACAAAGCACCACGCTTCGCCACGATATTGTCCTTGTTCCGACTGTCCCGGAAAGGATTGTCGAACTTCGCTGACGTCAAACCATAAACAATATTGATTACGATTTTCAGAGCATAAGACAGCGCATCTGCTCCTTGAGGGTCTGCGAGGTAAGGAGCCAATTTCCCACCGAGCATTTTTTTGGCTGATGTTATGTCCTTTCGTTTGATTGCTAGGCGTGCTGCTGTCAGCGCATCGAAGTTACTCGTGTATTCTCCGAATAGGTTAAGCAATTTGATAGAGGTGGGGTGCATGGAGGCGACATCCAATACAGCGACATTGCTATACATGCCCGGTTCCGCATACACGTATCCGCCTTCTCCGACGGTTTCTCCTCGATATTTGCTAACTCCTCGCTCGTAGACATACCCTGGAAACTCCTTAGAGAGATCCGTGTAAATGAAATTCCTTTGAGGATTTCGATCTCTATTGAATACAATCGCCGCAGTATGTTTCTGAGTAGTGTCGTTAACTGTCAGACCACTAAGATCTGATAGAATTTGTCGGGCTACAAAATCCTGTTCTCTAGATTCAAAGACAAGTTCTTCAGAAATAACATCGTTGCAGCAATACTCAACGACTTTTGGCCAATTTTTTTCATCTACTGGTTGGTCCCAAGGAAAATCCAATTCCATGTGACGAATACTGAGATCAATCTGGAACTTCTTAAGACTCTGCTTCTTTGAACTGAAATCATAAATGTCAGTATATGATAGGTTATAGGCCTCTCCAAACATGGCGCCTACATTGCCATCGGTGATCTTCATGGAGAGCTTGTAAAGTTGCTCATTGTCATAACCCATAAATCTTGCCCACAGGATATGATTGTCATAACGACGATTGTTGAAGCCTACGAGCTTTAGTTTAAATAGACCCTCTACCTCTTGCGGTGTTGGATTAATCATTGGGACAACATTGGAGTCGCCTTGGAATTTCCAACAAATCACAAATAGATTGGGATAGACCTCTACGTCATAAAATGCTAGACGTTCGTCCTGAGTCGGCTCTTTAGTATACGGAGGATCGAAAGGTACAGTCTCATCTTCCGACTTGAATCGCATCTTCTGGACGATCTTCAAACTCTCCAGGGGCTGATGTGAACTGTTATTAGCAAACGCCATAATTCTAGGCCGCATGTCAGTTACATCATAAGTCATTCCTGAAGCGTATGCTTCCTCAAGAATATGTCTAATAAAATCGATGGATGGCTTAGTTCCTGGATGGATTTCCTTATTCAAGTTACGAGTGATCAGATGTCTAAGCCCCCTCTCACTTTGGATCGTAGTTGCTTGAAGCACCTTCTTCTCCTTAAGAGGGAGGCCGCCATCTATTGACGAAATGGGCACGTTATTGCATTTGGACAACCGTCGTCGAAGAGACGAATCCCCGACGAACACTTTGACTTCAATTCCATCGTCATATGCTCTAGCCAAATCGTGCACGTCCGCTGTGAAGTAATAATGTAAGTGCACTCCGGACCCGGATCGACTGAGTTCTGCATAGGTAGGTGGCCATTCGCTAGCAGCTGCGAGATTAAGCTCGAGTGACTTTGCTCCATCCCCACCCCGTATATCAAAGTCAATCACGATATGATTCTCTGGAACCTTTACAAAATGGACTTTTGATGTGTCAATTTCAGCGAGAGTGGTCTTGACTACTGCCCATCGCGAGCTGGGGGTTCCATCGTCCTTAGCTTCCTGAGCTGGCTGATCACCAAGTTCCAAGTCCAATAATGATATATTCTCGTCAAGAACCAAGCTAAAGATATCCCTAGCAGGAGGAACGGGACTCTTAAAATGTTCAACAGTGAAATCAGAGTAATAACTGCGAATAAAGACCCCGCCAATATTAGCTCGATCTTGGAACGTCGCAAAATAATTTCGCAATTCCTCTCGAACCTTGTACTGGGGGAGGATGAATTCGATTCCGGTGTCATTGCAATACTCCTTGTAAAGGGCGTATGCTTGTCTTAGAGAAATCCCGTCCTGAGATTTGAATATATCGTAGTTAGCCTCAACGAAATTAAAGAATACATCTGTCTGAAACATCATCTCAAGGGGGCGATAACCGTTATAATAATTCTTCCCCATAGACCGATAGACTTCTAAACAGTGATGCGCAATAGCTCCCAGCTCGAAATCAATTCTAGACATTAAAGTATTGTAGTGATTTACTGGGAATATTTTTCCAGTAGGATTTACATCAATAAGCCTACGAATGATTCCACTTTTAGCGTCAGAGATACGAACTGGTTTATTAGTACCCATGAAAAGAAATGCGTTAATTCTTGAAGTATAACTAGGTTTGTATTTCTCATTCATGGTCATATCTTCATGCGAGATAATTGAATTCAGTTTGGTGTTATCTTCAATCTTACTGAGGTCGCCATCGTGTTGGATTGCAACCAACGGGTTGCTGCGAAATACCTCAGTAGCGAAGGTGTTGTTATTACCTGCAAGCGCCTTCGCTTCGAAAGATACATAGTAACCGTCGAAGAGTCGCTGTATAATATTGAGAATGGTAGATTTCCCGGTGCCGGCCGCACCGTAAAAGACCAAGAACTTCTGGATTTTCTTGGCATCGCCTGACAGTACAGCACCAATAGCCCACTCGAACTTCGCACGCTCCTCTTCAGAGTAAAGCGTCCCCGTGAGTTCATCCCAAGCACTATGATCTCCTGCTTGTAGAGGATATGATAAGTGACGACTAACGTAGTCTGTTTTTTTAGTTTCCGTATTACTAAACGTTAGCGTCTCATCAAGCTGATGAGAATTATCGCTTACGTTTTGCATGAACCTTCGGAACTGAGACCAGCGATTATTATCAAACGAATGGAGGTACTTAACGGTAACGTCAGAACCGCCAGAAATAAGCTCATCTGCACGGACTTTTAGGGCTGCATCTACGAGGCGTTGGACATCATACTCATCTGTAGACCACAAATTACGATCTTCGTCCCAGATAGCGTAGAATGATTTGCCTCGAATCATCAGATCTTTTGATCTGCCAACTGTGAAGTCAGGATACAACTCGACCTTACCTTTGACTTCTTTCGTAGTGATCTGAAAGAAATCCATCAACCCTCCTTTCGCCTTAATTTAACTCAAGTATATAAGCACTTAACTGGTACCAGATTTCTATCCCACGTTGGTCTTGCTCCGAATTTCTAAGAGGAAATAGACCACCTTCTCCGTCGGGATTATAGGTTCTCCATATAACACGATCGAGTATTCCATCTATGTGTTCTTTTGAATATGTGCTCCTATCATTATAATATCTTAGACCTAGATTTTCCATAAGATGCCAGAACCAATCCCGGGACTCGCCCTCACATTCGAAGGAAAGTCTCCGGGATAGCCCCACCAGCAACTCAAGCATGGAACATCCGAGTTTAAGCCAGTTTTGATCTATATCAGTTAAGTTTGAATGCGCGACGAACTCGAGTCTCAAGTCCTTACCGTCTTCGATTCGATTATCATCATTAGGGACAATCCAAACAAACTCCTTGGTGAAGAGTTGCTTTAAGATTTTCCAATAGGTTCGGGATGGACTTTTAAGTTCGGGATCGCCGACTTGACTATAGAGCCATATGAAATACAGCTCATCAAGCGGCTCAGTCATTTCTACTCCCGACGCATCTTCCTTGGCGGCAGAGTCTTCTTCTCAGGAATAACACCATGCACGACTTCGCCGTATGAGCGCTCATCACGAGAAATTTCAAAGTCTGTTTGAGTAATATCGTTTCGTACGTAGATCATCTTCGGATCTTTGGAACGATAGCCGAATTGATCAAGATTTGTTTCTCCGACCAATGTGTCAGTATCTTCAACTGAATTGTCTGCGTCGTCAACCAAAGTATCGTCTTCTACGAAATAGGTAAGAGAAACCTGGCTATAGTTGAGATCTCCAGCCATAAATTCATCAACACTGATAATATATGGCTTGCTACTATCTCGATGAGCATCCTCCTCGGTATGATCCTCATCTTCTCCATCATTAATACCATCCAAGAAAATGTTCTGCTTGATTACACCTGAATTGGTGTTCTTAGAAAGATCATAACGAAGACCAGTGACAATACGATCCAGATCTTGGGTTGTGGTCTCAATACCAACTTCAGAATTAATTGTTCGATTCATTTCACGCTTAGTTACCTCGTTAAGATGCGCTTTGGTCTCGGCAATCTCTCGATTCAAGGCCTCCTCAAAGATTTCCTCGTAATGACGCAAAGCTAACATACGTCCCACAAATAGACCAATGCCGGCCCCAACCAGAGCTCCACCAATAGTACTAAGGACTAGTTTCTTCATGACGGTTCCTCAGATCTTGTCATAGATAACGCCGTCGACATTGAAGTCGAGCCAAATAGCCTTCTCAATTCCTGCCACAAATCGCATACCCGATTCACGATCGCCTTCGAACACTCCGAAGTCCACATAACTATCTCCAGAGCCGTCGCAACTATCCCAAACCCAGCCTACAACAGCCCCTGGAGAGGATCTCTCCATCCCGAGCATGTCATAGACCTCATTGAGAAATAGATGCCCCTGTGCGCGTAGCTTATCGTTGGCATACTGCTGCTGACACTGGATAAATAGCTGGTTGATTACGTGCGTCTTGGCCCAGTTACGATTGGTTTCGTCATAGAGACGGGCATAGATAGAGCCCTTGTCCGAGACGACGTCCTTAACCGTCTCAACTTTACCTGTTTCGTCGTCAAACACCTCACGCTCGGTCAGACCGTAACGGAACTCTCGATCCTTATCCACACCAAGCTCTACAGCTACACGCTCACGATACGCACGGAATCCCTTATCTAGTGCAGCGTATGCAGCAGTCACAGCCATATTACGCTTAGTGAGAATCACATGAGACCCCGTTAGAGCCGCGATAGACAATACGCCAATAACCACGGACGGAGCATATGCGCGAGTTACTTGGAAGCCAGTCCGAAGATAGATCTTTACGACATCCTGCTGACGGTCATCGTCAGAGTAGTCTTCATGATCGAGATTACGAGCCTTCTCCAAATCCGAATTAGCTTCCTGAAGAATTCCTTCGAGCTTGAGAGTGGCTCGGCTGGCGAGTACTGCGGCGCTAACAACTCCTACAACTCCAGCGCTGAAGAGCAATACTGGAGAATGCTTACGAACGGTAAGAAGCTTCCTTCCAACCTTGCTCGTTACAATGTTTGCTAGTGGCTTGAGATTCACGTTAAACCTTCCCTAATTTTATCATTCTAAGTAAAGTAACATATACTTGTGCATCGGTCATTTTATCGACTTTGGCATACCACTTTCTGTATGGATATGCTTGTTTTAGGAGCTCGCGCTCCGACATGGACATTGCATGGCCTTAGTCGAGCTGTTCTGGTTTTGGAAGATCAAGAAGATATCCCCCATTAACTCGACTTACACCAGCGCCCTTAAGCTCACGCCAACCCCAGCGCTCATCTGTGAACTTAGCCTCAAGTCCTACGAGTTCATACAAATCTGAGACTGTTGCTTGCTCATATTGACTAATAAGATCAAACAATCGATCAATAACTTCATCAGCCTCTGTACGTGTAGCCAGCACAATCTCATCAAAGTCGTGAGATCCTCTAGCACGACGAGATATAGTCGGACGTTCGTCACGAGGCTGTTGACGACTGAAGATACTACCACCACTGCTAGCGTATCGGTTATAGCTAACAGGTCCTCCTGTATTCCCACGTAGACCTGAACGCCTTGGGCCATTTCGATTGCCCCCGAATAGTGTACGATCGACAGCCTGAGAAACTACGTCAGAGATAACATCCTTAAACGCCGGGATAAGAACGTCCATAAGAATATAGCGACCTACACTGTCTGCATCTTCAGCAACGAAGGTTTGCATAAATCGCTTACCCAAAGGCATTCTACGTTGTAAAACTTTACCTGTGACAACCTTTTCCACTGTCTTCTTTGATGCTGGATTTACACGAGGTTGTTTAGAGTGACTATTAGATGGAAGTTCTTCGATTCCCATGAAACCTCTTTCATAAAATAAAACCAAAGCCCTTGTTTAGGGGGCCTGGTTTGTGAGATCTAAACGTTCTGGTTTCGGTCCGCGACGAACTTCTGCCACTTTGCAATTACCTCATCAATCTTCGTGTCAGACCATTGCTTGGCTGCGTCCGCAGCGATTGCACCAATCACATAGCTCGCAATCATGACGGCGGCCTTATCGGTCACCTTCTGCGGGTCTACATTGTTCTTGATGATCTCTCGGACAACAGTGGCAGTGGTCCCACCGACAATCAATGCAGCGATCGCTTTAGCGATTTCAGCTTTAGTCATGGGGTTCTCCTTCTGTGTAGGGGTCTCATAACACCCCATGTTTTTTATGCGATGTCGGGCACAGTTTCTCCTACCACGACGGGGCGTGGGCTCACGTCGGCTGTCGTTTAAAATCAGCATCCGGGCAGAGTTTGATAGAGAGACCCAATCCCTCAAACTTCACTGCTGATTCCCCATATCGATTTTATTACTTAAGAATTCGCCAAATAATTAGGCCAACAAGCCAAAGACCTCCCGTTAGGCAAGTCATGACTAGATGGAATACGACCTTCAAAAGCATAGTAATCTTCTCCTTATTACTTTCCTTCCGAGCGTCGCTGCAAGGCAATCACGAGAACAGACTTTGGAAGAGAGCCGACGTCATATGAGACAAGCTTCTCGAACTCCTCGTAAGGCATGGCACGGAGCTCTTCCTCAGTGTATTCCTCAATCTTCTTTGTCGTAGCGCTTCCTTCAGTGACCTCGGGGGCTGATGGCTGATTCTTCCCAAGATCTCCTGGAAGATTATTTGCGATGTCTGCCGGAACAACGCCCTTAATGAAATCGACTACAGAAACGGGATTCGTAAGGAGTTCAAAGAATAGAACTGAGTATGCGTCAGTCTGCATAAAGTCGTTAGTGATCCTCTCAGACTTCTCGAATCGTCGACCATCTTCAGAACGGCGACCAATCGTCTGCATAATGATAGATTTAAAGGCGATCATGATCTCACGCTGATCGTTAGTTTCAACAATCCTTCGAAGTTTGGTAGAAAGACCTCCCGCTTCCATCATTTCCATTTCGGCAATCTCTGCCTTATTCAAATTGAAATAAAAGTCCTCAGTAACATCGTTACCATCGAGGTCCTTATACGTAATGGTCTTCTTTAGCATATACTTATCCTTTTAATTTAAGAGAGTCGATTATAGAAACGAACTGGGAAGACACTGAAACCTACAGATATACATGGCGTGCCATCTTCTGCACCAGCATAAGAATATGTTAGCTTTAGCAATCGATCTAGATTCCATCCGACTTCATCAGAATTTGTCGTCTGGGGAAGTCCAAGTAGAGTATATAGATCCGACAATGCTGCATAGGAATCGTTAATAACTTGCTCATTGATGTCATTCTGAGCCTTACGAAGAGCCTCCATATCACTATTAAAATATCGTCCAGTGAACTCTTCGTAACAAAGGACAGATCCTCGACCAGTAATGATAACCATCTTATTATCAACGGGATCTCTATTGATACGTTCTACGGCTATCTCGTCACGAAGAGACTGTTCTTTCTTATCACCAAGTCGCTGAACGACCTTGTTTCGATATTCTTCGAAAGCTCTCTCAGATACAGAATACGCAACAGCAAGAGCCGCCGCTCGACGAGAACCAATTCGATTGGCGCTAATGATTGCCGCGACTGTCAGTGTAGCTGAGACTGCTGCAGGAATATAAAACTTCCATACAAGTCTTATTCGATCTTTCCTAATTTGCTTTGAGTTGTCAGCCATCTCTCCTTTAAATTCGTCATCCATAATCATATCTGCAGCCTTGAAAGACGCCTTTCCCGTCAAATATGCAGTTGTCAATGCCCCCGTAACCCCAATTGCAGTTAAAATAGAGGGAGAGTTGTCAGTAACCAACTTCTCAAACCGCTTTGCGAGTTCACCAAGGGGCGCCATATAATCTATTCATCTCCTCTTCGTCATTAGGTTTACGCTCGAGTTTCTTATTGTAATCTTCAACTAGTTGGTCATTCTCCTTAGTCCACTTAGTTGCTCCCCAAACGAAAAGCACCAGAACTAAATCGACAACCATTAGGACTACAAATGTCTTACAGACAATGATAAAGGCATCTCCAAAATCTAGCATAGGCCCACCTTTCGTAAAAAGATAAACCTAAAGTCCTTGTTAGGGACTATAGGCTGTATTCCTACTCGGGGTCCTGGGAATTGGATTCGATGGCACGCTGAACCAATATGGTTCCGGCGATACCGACAGCAGTAGCAGCAGCCATCGCAACGAGTTTGATGGTGAGTGCTTTCTTACTGACGATACCTTCGGAAGCAGCCTGGACAAGTGCGTCGTCGATCTTCTTCATTGGTTCTCCTTAATAGGTTAGGGTCTCACTATACTCCCCGTAATTTCTGCGAGGAAAAACCCAAAACCAGACTCCTTGTTAGGGAGCCTTGGCTTGAGATTTAGTAGGATTACATGTCCGCCACGTGTGCGTTGTTATCGGCTAGAACCAACAGATCTTTTAGCACTCCAACTTCGTTCCAAGATAAAGTGATGTCCACCTTGCTTACTGGGCGAGATATGATCAACTGAACTTCGGAATCCATCTTTAGAGCAACTACGATAGTCTGTCCATCGTCGTCAACAAGAACGCATTGCGCTTGAATCATGATGTTCCTTTCTATAGGGTCTCATTATAGGCTATGCAAATTTTGCGAAAACCTAAGCCCGTGTTAGGGGCTGTTGGTTTAGATCTCTTAGAAGTTACTTGATTAGGAAACGTATTCCAAGTATCACCAGCCACAAGCCGCCTGTTAGGGCAGTCAGGACGAGATGAAACAGAACTTTTCCAATCATTGGTATTCCTTTCGTAGAGGTCTCATTAAAGCCCGTGTAAACCTTGCGAGCAAAAACTAAAATCCTTGTAGAAAACACAGAGCCCTTGTTTAAGGGGCCCTGTGTCGTTCCATAACAACGATTAAATGTCATTTGAGTCTTGTTACAAACCCGAGAGCTTTTGAAGTTATTACATTTACTCGTTCATAGCCAACTATGATCACGATTCCGAGTACGTGTCCTCCGATAGTAGCCCAGGTATCCAAACCAATCCGATTCGGTCGGTCAAGTTCCTTTCGCTTCAAAAGAGTCTCTATACTTCTAAGTTCGCAAACGGCTTCAGTTTCCGCCTGCTTACTTTTAAGCTCAAGCTCTTTCAAACGTAATTGGTCCTCAATCTCCTTCATCTTGTATAGTTTGACTAGCTGATTCGCCATCAAAGAATACTCATCTGAATCGCATTCAACGTCTAGCATACAAACGAAAAGACGATTAATAGCTTCTTGAAGCGCTGTTGGGTTTTCATAATCATCAACAGACATACATCCTCCTTATTAGGGTCTCACTATAGAAGATGTTTTGCCCGCGAATTATGGAGAAGGTGGAGTCCTAAGCATTTTAAAAACAAGAGCTTTCTTGGTGTCCAAAGCATGAATATCAAGATCTTTTATTCTCATAGAAGAGCCATCCTCAGTCTCTTCAATCAATAGAGATCCATCGAATCGAGATTCAGTTTCATTATACGTCTTAGATGAGAATCCAAGCAATATACCAAGAAAAACTGCAATTGCAGCCATAGTTCCACTTACTTTATCCGCGTTTGGAAGGCCCCAAATCAAGGACAACGTGAAATATAGCGTTGAGAAACCAGGAAGTCCAATTTGAACAACCTTTTTCATCATTTGATATAGACGCTCATTTAGCAACATTCTTAATACCAGCTTTCTTGTAGAATTGGTTCTCCAAATATAGAAAGCCATTGAAGATGTAGATCCGGCTATTCCTGTATACACTAGAGCACTTACCCAGAAAATAACTAAAGCATCAGGATGCCAAATCGTGAACAATACGCCTATATCAAATGCTGAAGCAAAAGATATAGCCTGCCACATAAACAACTTACCAACCGGTCTTAACTGCCATTGGGAGAACGAGTAAATAATTGGAACTGTTGTAACACATATGGCCGTTATAATTATAACGACATTGATCCACGCACGAAGAACATCGACATCTCGTGTCACGCGGACCTACCTCTCCCCCTAAGAACTATTTGTTCCAATTCTTCAGCAAAATGATTCTGCTGACGAAGTTCTCGTAAAGCCTCAGCAACACGGGTTATTTCTTGGCTGCGGCTTTTAATCCTATTAAGATGAACCTCAGCGTCTTCCACAGCTTTCTGTGATTCTTCTCCATTATCATTATCTCTTCGTCGGAACCACATGGGCTCCTCCTGATTTTTTTTGGTCGCCAGTAGCCTCAAACAAAGCGACAATGACAGAATGTGTTAACTTGGCTAGTTCAAGAAGTTCTCGAGTTTGTGAATCGGATTCAATTCGAGCATCTCTTTCAGCCTCGTAGGCTTTTTGCCATCTCTCAGATTCAGCAGCTTTTTCCTTATAGGTTGACCTGGGAATCAGGTAACCCAAGAAAACCATAAGGACGGCAAGACCAACAAGTGTCGCGGAAGTTAGATTAGCTATTGGAATGCCGTCCAACATTAGTTACTGACTCTCCTTCCAGCGTCCAAGAACTTTAACCCAAGACCTAGCAACCTTCCAAGTCCCACCACTTCTAACGTATGGAACCGCAGATTTCCAAACGCCAGAACTAAAAACGCGAGCTCCTGCTATTGTCGTTTCATTTCCTATCGAGGAATATGGGCCATCCCCAACTGAGTTTGTAGCTTTTACTTTGAAGTAATATTTTACTCCAGGGGTAAGACCAGTAATAGTCTTTGAGGTACCACTAGTAGTTGTGGTACTTCCAGTAGCATCTGTGGCGGTTCCATAACTAACAGTATAGCTAGTATTTGGAAGTCCATCTGCAGGATTAGGACTCCATTCAACTACTATAGATACTTGACTTTTGTTGAATGATACTGGCGTACTAGGAGCATTTGGATTTCTTGGAATTGTTGGAAGAGTCCAAAGATCTGCACCATTGGATTCGAAGTTTGGGCCTCCGCCTTCCCAACCACGCATGGATACCGCTGCAGTAAAGGTTTTTGTTCCGTCTGTATTGTGCGGAATATTAAGCGAGCCAACAGCGACTTGTAGAACTGGATGATCAGTAGATGGGGTTAAGTGGCTAGAACTAAATACGTGTACGTTATCGCCAGGACCTGACGACGAATAAATAAATACATCATTTATTACAGCAATACCAGCACGAAGTCCTCGACATGTACTTACTGGATATAACCATCCCACCTGCCAGTTAACCGTGGAATAATTACCAGGAATATTTTGAGATGCCAACTGCCAATTCATATAAACTCGTTCGCCAGATAGAGCATCTCCAAGAATAAAACCGCTGGTGGTCATGAGTCACCTCCAATCTTTATGGAAGAATCTTAAAATAGATATCGCCGTCATTTCCACCAGAAGGTTCACCAGTTCCAGACGATATTCCTGACGCTGTTCGGAAGTTGGCTTTACCTACAGGAACCAACGCCTTTACTTGCGCTACTTCGTCTCGAGTACGATTAATTTCTTGAGCCCCTAGTCGAACGCGACCTTCTTCTCCTGTGTTTGGAACGATAGGATATCCGGCCGCAGAAGCATCATCGCCAATAGCCATTCTACACATCCTTACTTAAGGCAGATCGTCCCATTCTTCTGTGTCCAGATCGTCCCACTCTTCTGCAAAGTCCCAAGCAAGCCAAGAACCAGGCGTAATAAACGTATTAATAGACAAAGTTGGATATGCACGTTCTCCCTCTTTGTCACTAACGAATATTTGCTCAGTAACCTGCATATGACTTGTGGTGCCATCGTCATCACGAAGTTCAACTAGATCGTTAAGATGATAATGAACGCCATAAATATACTGCGAGTTATCTATCAATTGACCATCTAGAGCTGTAAGCATTCTGTTTTTAGCTAGTTCATCCTTACCCTTTCGGATCAAAGCCGCAGAGTCCATATCATCGTCGCCTACGACTGTCAATACTCTACGTTCAAATCCTTCGACACTTGGATCTACGTCAAGTGCATACACAATTTCATGCAAAGTCGCATTCATTACATATGCGGCATTTTTATATAGAGACGTAGATGTAAGTCGATTTGTATTTCTTAGATTATCGAAATCTGGACTAAACACTACTGCGGGTAATGTAGTCTGAGTAGTTGTTCGATCACTACCCATATAGAAATCGAAATGTAGAAGATTTAAATATGGGTCACGAGTAAAACGAAAACCTATAGAAAACGCATCGGACAAATCCTTTATTGCATCATAAAGTTCGCCGATATCTGGCGTAAATACTATTTCATCAGTAGGTTCGCCAATGGTATCTGCAGGATAAATACTACTCAAAATAAGAGGCGTGATTACATCTCCACCGTGTAAAACTCCAGTAACGCAAATATCATTAAATAATGCATTGAGAAGAGCTAAAGGAACATCTTCCCCAGTCCATTTAACCCAATCTCCAGCATCATTCCAAGCTACAGTTCTTTGTCTAAGGACGTTCTCGAATGAAGGACCTGTGATCTTTAGAATACGTCGGCCTTCGTCATCGGTGACATCCTCGACTGTTTCCACCGTCATTATTCGAGTTGACACATTGGTGGCCAGATTTATACCCGGAATAAATCTACTTCGATTTGTAAGGGTGGATACAATATGCATTTCAAAATCGCCAATAGATGTGGCTCTTTCGGCCCAAATAAGCGATTCGTAATTGTCTACAACTTGAACGCGACGGTAAAGGCTGTCAAGGATATACATCTCCATTACAGCCCTCCATACCTAGTAAGATATTCGATTGTAAATGGAATCGCAGCACCTTCTGCAAAAACTCGAATATAATTTGGGCCGGGAAGGAGCTCTATCCAGTTAGATTGTGGGGACATACCATATAGAACAGAACTATCTGTACTAGACCTGGTAAGAGTTACGGCTTTATTTCCAACATTGGTATTAATTGTAAGAACGTCGTCAGCAAGAAGTTCTGTAGAGAAATCAAGAGTTCTTACTTGATCGTCACCAGGCCGATGATATATAGTAAACTCATCGATAGTTCGATCTACAAGAAGTCTGAAGATTATTCCGGTTTCAACAGATCCATTATAATCAATAAGGAATTCAGTTGTATCATCAACCGTATTTTCTTCGACTACCAGAGACTCCAACTCAACAAAATCTGGATCATAGCAAATCAATGATATAGTAACTTTGGAATCTTTAGCAAAGAGGGTGGAATCAAACGACTCCACCCGCCCTGAAATATCCACGACTAAATCGTCTTCTAAAAAGAAACGAAGACCTAATTCAGATTTTGGCATGAAGAAATTGTACAAATTTCGACGAAGATCTCGAACCGATGTAGTGATATAATCAGGCTGGAGAGTCAACGTGATTATTATATTTCGAGTCTCACGTCGACTAGATTGATAACGTGCTCCGTCAAGAGTAGCGGAGGAAGACGATACTAAGGTCGCCTTAACTGGGTCTAATCCCTCAATATTCTCAAGTAACAAGCCATCAGAGTCATCTGCAAGCTCAAGTGTTAAGAGATTTCCAAGAGTAGATCTTACTTCAACCTTGGTAAGCATTATGTGGTTAGCACCCCCTTCGCTGTAGACAATTGGTTCTTAGTGTTGCGATAAATATCCGCAGTAGACAAAGCTTTTGGCGATGTATTATTCTGCGTAAAGTTGAACGTATCTCCAGAGCCATTGTCTTGCTGAGTAGTCGTTTGATCTTGGCTATCTTGAATAGATGCTTCTGCTTCTCTAGCTGAAGAATATGATCCATCCACTCGAATCGGCTTTACATCCATCATAGACCACAATTCTTTAGAAGTCCGTTTAACAACAGAAAGATCTAGAACCGGGGTTATTGTGGGAGTAAGATCGACGTTTTCACCGACTACCGAAGACAAATCTCTAAGTGAATCTTTTAGCGTATCTAGAGTATCAGTTGCTAGATTCTCAGCAGATCTCTTAACAACATAAGCATACTTATCAAGACCTAGAGCAAAACCTTCGTTAGAATATTTTCCAACCTTTTCAAATTCTTTAGAAGGCGAGGCAATACCAAGGAAATCAAGCGCTGAATTAAGAGCAGATTTAGCAACATTCTTAGCAGCATTAGCAACTTGACCAATACCGGCATTAAGTCCTTTTATCATACCCTTAACAATGGCTATACCTAGATCTCCACCGGCCTTGCCTAGTGCTTCAGAATTTTGATCAATTGCCTTAGTCATACCACGTATGAAACCTAAGATCATATCTACTCCGGCTTGAATGACCTTTGGCACAGAATTACCCAAAGCACGGAGGAAATTCTCAACGATCTCGCTTACAGTCTTAGCAACCTTACCTATGTTATTACGTATGCCCTCGAGTACGCCTATTAGAATCTTTAGGCCAGCTTCGGCCATACGAGGCACAGCAGTCTCAAGAATAACAAGGATCAATATAATTAGCTTGACAATTATCTCAGCCAGCTTTGGAAGAATCTTGTCAAGACCATCAAATAACTGCAAGATAAGTGAGATAATAAGTTCTACGATCTTTGGAACGCCTTCTATAAGAACATCCACAAGAAGCAATAGAGCTATACCAACTTGCTGCACCAACGCTGGTATTAGTCCAATAACAGCGCTAATAATTGCTACAATAGCAGCAGCACCAGCCGCTCCAGCGACGCTAAGAGCAGTAAGACCAGCTGCAAATAAGAACACACCAGAACCAGCTAGAGCTAGACCACCGCCAATGAGAGCGATAGCAAGACCAAGCCCGAGAAGAACAGGGACAACTGGACCCAGTATAGCGCCAGCCACGCCAAGGACAACAAACACAGCAGCAAGAGCGACAAGGCCTTTAACAATTTCGCCCCATTCCATGTTACCTAGGATCTTAAGAACTGTGGACAACGTAAGTAGAGCACCAGAAACAATTAGTAGAGCTAAAGCTCCTGGAAGTGCTCCAGTCATGAGATACATTGCGCCAGAAATAATAGCCAATGCTCCAGCAAGAGTTACAAGACCTTTTACAATTTGTCCCCAGTCCATGTTTCCCATAGACTCAATAGCTTTGGCGAGGATGGTTACGGCGTATGCAACTATGAGAACGCCTGCTGCAGAAAGAGGCGCTGTGGGAGGAATCAAATATAGAGCAGCACCAATAAGAGCAAGGCTAGTCGCTAGGACAGCCATACCCTTACCAACATTCTCCCAAGATATACCCGATATGGCTTGGATTGCTTCGGAAAGAATGGCAAGACTTTGCGCCACTATTATGATACCTAGAGCTGTTATAGGCGCTGTAGGAGGAATAAGATAAAGAGCAGCACCAATAAGAGCAAGACTTGTGGCTAGGACAGCCATGCCCTTTCCGATATTCTCCCAAGAAATACTAGACAAATCCATAACAGCACTAGCTAGAATTTTGATTCCCACAGCTAATAGAACAATGCCAGCTCCAGCAAGAACTCCTGTTGCGTTTGCTTGAGCGAACCTGGTAAATAAAGTTAGTGCCGCAAGAAGGCCGGCGACCCCAGTAAGACCCTTAGACAGTTCTTCCCAATCCATACCTGAAAGAGCTTGAACTGATGTAACAAGCACACGTATTGCCGCAGATAGAATAAGAAGACCTAACCCTGTGGCTATCATCTTTCCAGAATCTGGCATTACATTAGCGGCAGCAATTAGTGCAGTAAGAAGAACGACTGTTCCGGCAAGACCTTTAGCAAGTTCTTCCCAGCTAAGATCGGATAGCTGTTTAACCGCTAACGCTAGAATATTAATTGCAATTCCTAGAACAGTCATGGCAGCCGCCATGATATAAATCTTGATAACATTCGTACTAGGCATTTTTGTAAGAATCGCCATGGCAGCAAGTAACTGAGTAAACATAATAGCAATAGCAGACATTGCTCTTGCCAACGCCTCAGCGTCAATCTTTGATAGTGCTAGAATAGCAATAGCTAGAACTCCAAGAGAGATAGCAATTTCTAGCAAGGCTGCAGCATTCAATGCGTGCTGCATAGCACTTAGCGAAGACGTAAGCCCACTTATAATGCCCGATATTCCATTGTTACTAGCCATTTTATGGAACAAATATACAAATGTTGCCAAGGCTCCGGTGTTTATGATCTTAAGAATTGAATCAAAGTTAATACCGCCAATTGCACTGCTAATATCACGGAACCAACTGGCTAGTTTATTTGAAAGAGGAGCAAATAATTTGAAAATATCTCCAAATAAACTAATAACTTTAGTCCAAGAAGAGACTATGACATCAGCAAGTCTCTCCATTGGGTTGATTCCTGCAATAAAATCAACAACGCCTTGAGCTGCAGCTTCTGTATCAACATTCGCGAACACTTTGCCGAGAAGATTTCCCAAAACCTTCAAAAGTTTAATAGGAAGAACTAAAATTCGACCTAAATTATCAAAGAAATGTGTAAGATCATCACCATTCTTAATAGCAGAATGCAATGCTACTAAGAAATCACCAATACTTCCAGTGAATTCAAGGATACCCCCCGAACCCTTGGTGGCTACACCGAATAGTTCGAAGAATACTCGAGCAACTTGCTTAACAACTTCCCAACCAATACCAAGAACAGCAAAGACCCCAGCCCAAGTACGACGCATATTTGCCATCGTACCTTCGCCTTGCTTTAAACTATAAAAGAAATCTCGAATACTAACTGTTATCTTAAACAATTGTTCTGCAGTAGCTGCAGGAAATATATCTCTAAATGCTAAACGAATTGGTGTAATAATCTCACCGAGAGCGTTAATTGCATATGTGAACGCTTCAATAAGAACTGTACGACCACCAAGATCTTTCCATCCTTCTAAAAGATTATTTCGGGCGTCGGCAATTCCACCAATGGTATCATTTAGAGATCGATAAACTGAAGAAAACAATTCTTTTGCTTCGGTAAAGTTACCGAATATAAGTTCCCAAGTCTTAGCCCAACCAGAACCAGCGGACTCACGAAGAGCACCCATAAGCTGTGTTATGGTCTTAACCTCAGTGGCTGCAGCCTTGGCTGTCGCTGCTTGCTTCTGAATCGCGGCAATCTGAGTCGCATTGAAACCCATTGCGGCTAGTTCGGCGTCTTTCAGGTCTCCAGTGAACTGGGAAAGAGTCTTAGTCAAGACGTCAGCAGTGAGCCAACCTTTTTCAAGAGAGTTACGAAATGCATCGCCATCAATTTTGACGGTTTTCATATCTCCAGAAAGAGTTACTGCGCCTTTACTAAGTTTCCCCATTACTATAGCTGTTTGTGCCAAGGCACGTTGGAAAACAGTACCACCCATACCAGCATTGACAACCGAATTCCAGTCAATTAATTTGACTGTCCCCGAAGAAATCGCTTGAGATAGCTGATACATGGCCGTAGCGGCCTGCATCGAATTAGACCCTGATAGAGCTGCAAGGTTAGCGATACCTTTAATAGCCGCCACAGCAGGCGTCAGAGCTACACCAGCAGCAGTAAAGGTACCGATATTCCGAGCCATCTCAGAGAAGTTATAAATGGTCTGATCAGAATATAGATTTAGCTCTTGGAGAGCCGCACTTACCTGTTCTAGACCAACATTCGCCGCTTGAGTGTTCGCTAGAATAGTCTGAATTGAGTTTAGGTTGGTCTCATATTCAGTAAGACCACTCTTAAGCGGATCGATCGTAAGAGATTTAACTAGACTAGCGCCAGTTGTTATTGCTTGATGAGCAATCGTTGTTAATGCTGTTATTGCAACGATCGACATCGATTGAAAACGCTGAGCAATTCCATCAACAGCGCTAGCAATATGTTCTAGATGTACATTCTTTCCTGCAGAACTAAGATCGGTGAGGCCTTTGGTGGCGCCTTCGAGCTTCAAACCCTTATTTAGGGCGTCCAGCGATGCGAGAGTCGTCCTGATTCCATTTTCAAACTGAGCATTGTCAAACTTCATACTGACAACACGATCTTCTACGCTGTTGCTCATGCTGCGATCACCGCCTCCCAAACCTCTGCTGACAATTGGTCAAATATAGGCTGAATTGCCGGATTTATGTAGTCTATTCCTTGAACAAAACCCCCGGAGCCTGTTCCATGCCCATATTGCAACATTATTGCCACAGGAAAACCGTTTTCCAAATCAGAATTAGTGAAGGTTAGCGTATAACCGCCTTTGACTTTCTTTACTTCATAATCCCAAGAATTAGCGGTTTTCCCGGTATCAACTGGTGTCGCAAGACGTAATGCTAATACGCCTCTTAAGCCTCCATGATTTAGAATACCTAATATTTGATCATTACGTAAAGCGTTTCTAAGAAAAGACTCGGTTCTTTTAAAGGAGCCTTTTGATTCAATATAAAACATCAGACTCCTCCAAAAGACCTATTTATGCACCATCACTGACCAACTAGAACTTGCCGGGTCAATTGCTGAACCTGTGCTGTTATGCAGTCTAACAGTTACGGTGTTTGTTGCTGACACATAAACAGTCACGTTAAGACCAGTATTTAGAGTTGACGGTGGACCAGCTGATACTGGATCGCCAGTAGCCGCACCAGTAGCTGTAATAGTCAATTCGGAAGTTGCGCCAGCAGCAATTGAACTAAAGTCTAGAGTAGCGGTAGCTTTAATTCCTTGATGCAGTGTGCCGTTTAATGAATTAATTCTTGCACGCAATTCTCCTGTATCCGAGCGATACCAAACAGAACCGCTATTGGGCGTAGGTGATGGATCAGAAGTAAGAGATGCAAGTTTAAGTCCTGTAGTCAATGACACAACGCCCGTAGCTCTATCAATACTGAATGGTGTATCTATACTGACACCGGCGTCGTCATAACGATTGATATTAAAGTTAGTCCCAGCATTACTTCCAGCCTCGGTGGTTGATGAAGCTCTAACAACCCATCGCTTACCAGAAGTAGAAGTCCAGAACTCAATATCACGATTTGTGGCGGTCAAACCAATGATGCGATGAGTATTAGCTTGCTCCAATGTTACAGTTCCAGTTGATGGATTTGTAACATTGAACCTAGTAGTGTTATCATAACAAAGTTGACTCTGATTATCTAGGATCGATGCCACAGTGCCGTTGAAATGACAACCAGAAGTGCTAATCTGGGGAGCATAAGAAATCTTCAAACCATAATCTGGACTATAGATTCCTGCACCAGCATCATTTCGATTGGTATTTACTACACAACCAACCATAGTTACTGGATTATGGTTATTGCTGCCTCCACCAGTAGCACCTAGAATATTAAATCCAGCGTATCCCGCAGGAGTAACATCATCATTGGCGCCGTCTCGATTAGCAATACAACCTACTAGCTGAACAGATCTTACACCAGAGCCTTTAGACTCTATATGAAAACCGTCTTTTGTATTTCGATCAGTATCACAGTTAATAAAACGAATACGTGAAGAACCATAAACTTCATATCCATGACCCGTATTAAACTCAGATCGACAAGAAATGAGATCGGCAGAGAGAACTGAAGACCAGTACCAACCACCACCTTCATTGGCGCCACCCCAACAACCAATATAAGTCGCATCTGTTATAGCAAATGATGCTGCACCAGTATTTTCATGCTTATAAGCATAGCCTGCGCTTGACTGCATATAACTTCCGTCAAACACCCAACCCTTAGGATGTCCAGTGGCATTGGTATCCGTATGAACGCCATTGCCACTCATGTTATGAATACAAACACGATGCAGTGAAACATCGATAACTTCTCCGGTGGAATAAATTCCATCGATGGGGTTGGAGCCCGCACCGTCGAGATCTTCACCATCAAGAGTAATATCAATTAAACGAATAGCGCTTGTATAGGTCTCAGTATATCCACCTGCAGTATCATCTATGATTCGAATAATAGCGTTAGAAGTGAATGCCGATGCTGTAGGTTTAATACACGACGATATACCAGTTGGTTCCTTGGCATATTGAGGCCATCGAGGAGCATGAGTTCCTTGAAGAGTTGTCCTAGGAGGAACCGTAATTTGCTGAGAAATCCTATATTTTCCCGGAGGAAAGAAAACTGTTCCTCCTCGCGGACATGCGGCGATTGCAGCAGTAATCTCTGCATAATCATCGGTAGAATCATCACCAACAGCGCCATAATCCTTAACATTGACAAACAAATCGCCTTCTTGCATACCTGCATCTAGGGCTGCAACTAGACCTGTTACTTGCGACTGAGCGATAGTAATTGGGTCAGAACCAGCACTAGCATGTGTAGCCGCATGAGAAATTGAGGCTTTTCCTGCCAAGGCAGTGTCTATACTAGCTTTGGTGTATACCTCGACAGTAGCCATAATAGCTCCTTATTATTGAGAACTTATTTCATAGACGTTAGCACTAATACCTACAACGGACGGCCAAGTAATAGAATAACTATCTGCATCTAGTTCTACTACTATTTCATCTGGCCCAATTATTGTTGCTACGCCATCTTCTTCGATTACACGAAGAGTTGCATTTTCTTCATAAATTTCAACTAGTTCTTCTATTGTTGGTATTCTAGAGTCGCTGCCTTCATCGCCATATATGGTAGACTCAATAGCAGAAAGAGTTGCTTCGTTAGTTAATCGAGAATCTATAATTACATGAGCAGATTTCTTGTAACCGCTCACATTGGATGGTAGTGTTGTTAAATCCCAACTAAATGACATTGGACTTGTACTTGGATTTACAGTAGCATAAGTTCTTGACGATGGTCTAACAATTGCATTATAAATGATATGAATCTTATAACCATAACTTAGACCATCCAAATCGTTTCCTATAAAAGATCTATAAGAAAGATTAAATTTCTTCTTCTTTTGCTGAGATACATTAAGGCCGTACCGAACTCTATAAGTTCCTTCGCACTTTTCGAATTCTTCTGGATAAGTAAAAGCCGATATGTTAGCTTCAAACTCTTCATAAGAAGTAACTTGTAGATACTTGTCACCATCCAAATAGAAAGCTCGAGTATCTTCTCCTCTTAAATTCTCAACAATAGAACTAAGACCAGACCAAGGAACTCCTGGATCACCGTTTACCGATAAAACACCTCGATCGACACCAGTTTCATAAATACGAGAACCGGAGTCATCCCAAACGATTCTAGTCATAAGGCAATCCTCTCAGCCTCTTGTACCCAGGGCTTCTCGACGTTCTGCGTTCAACGAACGCTGTTGCGCAAGCATATCACGACGACTCATCTTCTTCGATGGTGAATTCTTGCGATTACATACTTTAACCAAGGTCAAAAGTCGATTGAGATGCCAATATTGGCATTCGAACGGAATGTTTAGTGCTATCATCCAGTAGTATATAAGTTCTGCTGTAATTCCTTCTCTACTCATCTTCTGGACACCATGCTCAATGAATGTTGTAGCCGTCATAGTGTCACTAATGTATTCATTAATCTGTCTAATATTCTCTTTAGACAAATGTGAAAAGACCTCCGGGGAAACCTCCGGAGACAAAACCATAGCTTTGATATAATAAAGTGTTTCCTCAGAAGTCTTTTCAGTTCTATTTAAAAAGGGTTTCTTATAGTAAGACTCCCATTTTGATAGAGAGACCAGAGAATGCTCCATCTCTAAGACAAAATTAGTCAGAGGAACGAATTCATTAGTTTCATCATTGAAAGCTTCCGTCATAGTAACAAAGATCTGAAGCATCTCTGGCCTCCTTTCTATTTTAGAACGAACTACACGAAGACGATCAAGAAATCGTCGTCCGATCCAGCCGGGAACTTGTAACCAGTGGCCGGACGAACCTTGATAAGAACATTCTCTGTGATTGGGCCATATGCACCCGAAGGAAGTGTGCCATCAGCATCCGTGTAGTAGACGACACCAGTAATGGTTGGGATGGTAACAATGTCGGTCGTCGAGTTGTATGCCGGAGGAGTAGGCATGGCCGTTTCGGTTACAGAACCGGCGAATACGGCAAGCACATCGTCTGGCGTCGGAAGCAAAGGATCAACACCTACTCCGCCATAGATCATCGCTTCGAGAGTAGCCAACGCCGTTGAATCGACCTTAGTGCTATCGATCGTCATACTAGCCGTCGGCTTGTATCCAGTCATCGAAACTGGTGTAGTGGTCAGATCCCAACTGAAGGTGATGGCCTCAGGCGAGTCATTAATTGTATTGAAACCCTTCTCCGAAGGCGCAGCGAAGGCGTTCCAAACCAAATGCAGCTTATAACCGAGCTCAGTTCCCTCAAGATCGTTGCCAACTCGCGTTCGATAAGACAGACCGAACAACTTTCGTGGCTGTTGACCAATCAGAACACCAGACTCAGGTTGTGCTGAGCCATCACATTCAGCAAATTCGTCTGGATAAGTATAGGCCTCGATAGTGGCCTCGAACTCCTCGAGGGAGATGAGATTCAGATAAGGAATGTTATCGGCATAAGTCTTGGTAGATTCGGCACCAGTAGGCGACTCAGTTACAGAAACCAAGCCATTCCAAGCAAAACCAGTGTCATAGACACCACTAGGGTTAATTCGGTACAGAACTCCGTGATCGCAGCCGGTTTCGTAGAACCGCTCTCCGACGGTGTCCCAGACGAGACTCGTCATGTTTACTTCTCCTTAGAAGTAGAGATTGAATACGTCATGATTTAGATTCTTTGCCGCATATCCTCTATTATAGAGACACATCGGTAGATTAGCGATCAGAGAAATAATAATACTATCAGGGTTTCGATCGATTATCGTAACCAAATATCGTGTAGTTAGACGGTATGGAGAATCGTTAGCAAAGGTGACATCCATTTTATCACGTTTGTATACGATACATGGATACTCAATCGATAATCCGTCGGGAGGCTGAAAATATACATTAGAAGTCAACGTCTCAAAAAGTGATTGCAACTCAAGCCGTGTTCCCATTGTAGATACCTCCCAGCCTCAATATAAGACGGGGTCGTTGAACTTCCACTTCCGTGACTTTCCACCGTGCACCCTGCCAGAAAATATAACGAATGGCAAAGAAGTGATCGTTGGCGTAGGCATCAGCAACAATGCTAATCGAATTTTGAACTGAAATATCATCGTTAACTTGATCGCCCTCCTGGAGTTTTCGAGTATTACGAATAACATCACCAAAATATGTTAACTCAGTAATGATATCCTCGAAAACTCCAGGAGAGGTCTCAGTTGATTCTCCGTACCCGATTGCTCCATGAAATTTCATCGGGTACTACCCCCAAATTATGCGTCGTCCCTAGTGAAGGTCCACTCATCGGTGACGTTGTTGGCAATGTAATACGAACTCGATGCAGGCGTAGCAACAACGGTCACGCTAGCGCCAGCTGCAAGAGCCGACTGCGCACCGGTAGACAACGTACCACCAGTAGCCTTGTTCTTGTAAACGATACCGGTAGTAGCAACAATCGTAACAACACCTGTGCTAGAAACGAAAGTAGGAGCATTCGGAACTGTAAGAACACCCGTAGAAGCAACCTTCTTGAAGATCATGGCCGACTTGATCTTAGTAAGAGCTCCAGACAGACGAGTCTCCATCAGGTACTTGTATTGGTTGTAATCGATGTCGAAATCATCAAATTGCGTGATCTCTCCACCACGGTTGGTACCAACGTTGTAGTCCTGAAGATTAACAACGATTGCAAGAACGTCAGTCTCGTTCTCCATCACCTCAACCGGAATAATAGAAGAAACTCGGAGCTCAGACGCAAGCTCATCCAGAGTCCGATAAACCCTACGACCAACAGCATCACGAAGAGTTAGGAACTTACCGATCACCACTTCGGTGGTGTACATCGTCGGCATTCCCGTGCCCTTGTAGTAACGACGATTCTCAATCATGGCGTCAACGAACTCGGTGTAGCTGGAGGACGCGTCATCCAAATTTACATAGAAGGTCATTGCGTAGTAGTCATGGTCATAAAGAATCGAACGAATGCCATCACCAGAAGCCGCAGCCGCCGGGTCCTTGATCTTATCCTCGTCGTCGACTTCACGGCCATCACCGATCAGAATCGCGCGAGCGAGTTCCTCCTCGAGCATGATTCGGATTTCACCCCACAGCCAAGCCACAACATCGAAGTCCTGAATATCGATGATATCGTCGCGGTCCAGCTTCTGCTTCTTGTAGATCGTTGTCGGACCAGTCGATCGAGTAGAAACAGCGAAGAATTCTTCCTTCTTCAAAGTGCCTTTAACATAACCCTTCGCGCGAGCCTCGTCCAGCGTCAGATTAGCCGACAAAGTCTTGATCTTCGAGAATGGAGTCTTATGCGTGTTGGTGAGTACGTTCGCGACCCACTCCGTCCGACGCTTATCCCATTCAGGTCGATCAGTGATCGCCTTGGCGTCCGGGAAAAGCAACTCGATGTTGTCGATCCCATGAGCTAGAGCATACTCCTCAAGGGCACCCTTCATCGACCCATTCTTCTGAGCCGATTCGAAGATTCCCTTAATGTCGGAGTGAGTGAGGACTGGGCCGTCACCCTGCGACGTGCCGTTCTGCTCGAAGACGTTCTTCGACACGGTGGTGGTTCCTTCCTGATGGGTGAGGTTGCCCTCGGTTGTGGTTACTTCGGCGGTTTCGCCTTCAGTAGACTCGGCATTATCAGTTTGAGTAGCTGACTGACCCATTGAATTTCCGGGCGTTTCAAAGTCAAGAGCAGCAGCCACCATGTAATGCACGACATTCTTCTGCTCTTCAGTAAGAGTGTTATAAACATCTTGAAGTGTAAGACTAGAAGATGCTGCGTGAGAAAGCTCTATATCTAGACCTGTGTAAATGACTGCTTCATCTGTAAGATTCTGAATTTCACCGTCATCATGTTGAACTGCTACAAAATCAATGAGTGCGCCAGGATTAGCACCGGAAACCACAAGACTAACTTCTCGAATGATGCCATGAAGAACCTGCTTACTCTTGCCGACTACTTTCTCTACTAGACCATTAGCGAAGATGGACATGGCTGTGATATCGCGATGTTCAACAAGAGCTTTAGTCGTTTGACCATGAGGTGTATTATTGAAGAAACCATTAGCACGAACACCATCGCCAACAGCTTCTAGAATAGCGTGTCCTAGAATATTTTCTGGATTATCATGACCATGCTGCCAAACTAGCGGAACCTGCATACCGTCCATATGCTTGAACGCTTCAGCAGTAATGGTTCGACCGTCGGCGCACTTGAGATCAGCCTTGGTAGCATAACCACTAAAATCAGCTTCCATTTTGACTGTTCCCCTCCTTGTTCGTTGTTATCGAATTAATTGGCTCCGACGAATTTGGATTCTCATCCGGCATATTACTGTTTCGGAGTTCATCAGCCTTTGGATCCTTTGAAGGCTTCCATCCAATAGCAGTTCTCATATCATTCGCTGATGCAATCTCGTTTCGAGTAAACACATCGGCAATTTCAGCGACTTCACTAATTGGAACTAACTTGAATGGGTCTCGGAATGCCATAATGGACTGTCTTTGCGATCGAGCAGTCTTCGTTAGAAAGGCTCTACGCATAGCCTCAAGCACAGAAGTAACTAGAGGTTCGATAGTTCGATTATTATAGTTCAGCATGGCCTTCTCGTCGGCTGTGCCATTCATAACATCGGCCGTCAAACCAAGTTGTGCATAAAGCATGTTCATTAAGTATTCGACTTGCTTAAGAAGATTGTTTTCTGCAGGTCGATTAAGCTGCGTAACCTTCTCAGTGCCATCGATATAAGCAATGCCGTACTTACTACCACTAAGTTGATGTTCTAGATCCACTCGACGTTGAGAAGCAGCTAGTCTACGAGCTTCAGACTTAATAGTATAGGGAAGTTGAATGATGATATCTAGTTTTCCAGAACTAGTTTGTTCATCAACCGCATCTAGCAAATTAAGTTTACGAATAAGTCGTTGTAGAGTAGAACTTGGTTCGTTCATAACGATGTACATTGGATTCTCTACAATTCCAACATACTTTTTATCAACAGTGATCTGCTCTAAAAGACCCTTAGCTTCGTTATAAAGAGAAACACGAACTTTTGTTGGCATCCAGGTAATAATCTCACCAACACGCATACTCTTTATGTCGAATCCACCATTGATTGGATCGATAGTTGTATCGACAGGAACAATTGCCACAGTTCCTTTATCAAACAACTTCATAAATATGTCCTGACGGAAGTGCCGAGCGGCTTGGTCGATGTTAGATTCGACAGTAAGGCAATCCTGCAGTCCGCTTTTAATATCCTCAGAATAGCGTCCTTCATCATCGAGGCGAACGTGACGAAGCTCAGCAGAAGCAGCGTCAATCGCAAGACGAGTATAAATCGCGGATATGATAGAACGCTCATTAGCAATACGGAGTCTTACTCGATCAGGACGCGTTCCGTAACCAACTCCGCCATCTGTTCTATGATTCTCCGAAGTCTTACTGCTAAAAACATTCCACGCATGCAGGAGACGCGAGAATATAGCCATGTTTCACCTCCTTTCCAGGAAGAAGAATCAATCCAGGAAGGAAATTACGCCTCAAGTGCTTCCACTCGGGAGATCAAGTTATAAAGCAGAGCCTGAACCTTACCTAGGGCTTGATTAACTGTGTCAGTGGCTGCAATATCAACGGCAGAACCAAGAACATATCCCGTCAAAATAACTTCAGCGCCACTATCCGGGGTATCAGCCTTAGCTTCGACCTTTGCAATAGCCTCATTAACAGTATCAGTCGATTCCACATCAACAACATCACCAGACACATATCCAGTAAGAAGAACGTCGTCGCCGGTGGGAAGCGTTTCAAAAGTAAGAGCGAGAGCTGGCGATCCAGCTTCATTGAATAGAGCGATCTTCTCCATCTGCTGATTAACCTTTGGGGCGCCTTGAGTAACTACTACAGCCTGCTTAACGATCTGGTTCTCCGACATTGGCATTTCTCCTTATTTATTGTTTTATATCTCTTGCTGCGTCTGTCTTTTTCGATACACCTTTAACAAAACTCTTATTACGAGAAATGACAATTAAGCCAACAGGACCTCCAAGCATAGTTGCTACAATTTTCTCACCTATTGTCATACGAGACGCAGTTACTCGATCTTCATTGGTCGTAACATCTTTAGACGCTTTATTTCGGGCACTTGGTGTCTTTGCAGTTCTTACAGCCACATGTCTTTCGGCTTGTCTTGTACGAGCCCCTTTAATTTCAGACCCAGTAGGATTTTGTTTTCGAGTTCCCCATCTCATACCCTTAACACCAAGATGAGCCAAGAATTCTTCAGGATTAAGCTTAACCTTATCAGTCATTAAACACCTCCTGTCCAAATAACATTATTCAAATGCCTCTTTATGAATCTTATAAGCTACTAAAGCATCCATCATGGCAGAAACATTATCAATTTTCTCCCCGTAACGTTTCTTCAACAATTTTCTGTTGCCATTCGTATCTTCCATGGTAATTGCGTTACCCATCGCAAACGTCATCAAAGACTGATCAAATAGCAACTGTCGTTGCCCAGAAAGATGCTTAAGTTCACCTAGAGGTACTGATTCAGTTCTAGCACCTTGAATAACTTTTTCAATTCCAAAAGGCCCATTTTCCGCTTCCCACCTTTGAACAAACTCTTTTGCATTATATGGATCGAATCCAAAAGCTCGGACATCATAATTCATTTCTTGAATGAATCGATCCAAATCATCATAAACCTCCATCATATCGAGAATGGTTCCCTCGAGTACGTGAAGGCTTCCTTCATTAATGAACTCTTCGTACTTAGCTCTTAAAGCCCCAGGTAACTTCATAAGCGTGAGCGAGGTTATATAACTTCGCGTCTTAACACCGAATCCTTCCCTAACCGGGAATAGAAACGTAAACGCACAGAAGTCATCACCTTGAGACAGGTCCGCGCCTAGCGCGCAAGGCATTTCCCAGAACTCTCTAGAGCGATGAGGTAGAGTTTCTTCATAAGTAAAGAAGTATGTGTAGCCTTCCATTGGAATGCCGAAACGTTTTGCTAGAATATCATTACGAGATGCCGGGGCTTTTTCTGCTCTTTCGACATCGAGATGATACGTTTCGTATGAAACGGTAAGACCAATGTTAGGGTTTGCCTTAGGCCACATGGCCGGAGTGCTAACTTCTTCAAGCTCGTCAAGTCTATAATGCCAAATGGAAATATGTGGTGCTACATACTCACCTTTAAGAATTGTAGCGAGTTCCATTTTGATTGTATCACCGGAACCATTTCGAACAGTTCCTTCTGAACTAATTGCGACGATAAGCCAATCATCAAGTTTAGAAGCACCTTGCTCAACGGCTCCAACAACATCTTCTCTAAGATCTCCAGATAACCATTCGTCGATGGTAGAGATCTTAGGTCTAAGACCTTGGAGTTTAGCAATCGACATTGGACGAACTTCGATCAAAGAACCGGTTAGAAAGTTCTCAATGCCCTTTTTAGTTGAAACCAACTTCTGTCTAAGAGATCTATTACCCGTAGTATTCTGTAAACTACCCTCAGTAAGGAACTTAAACAGAGGTCCTCTTGACCGAGTAATCGCCGTACGAATCGGAGACATAACTTCGTCGGCTTGTTTCATCGTTGGCGCAGTAGTGACCTGATGCGTTGTTGATGTGTCTACATTCAAGAAATAATTTTGAATACAAGACGCATACATCGACTTAGCTGCGCCTCGAGCGACGATAAGATACTGTTTTACTGTAAGCCGTTTTCTTATAGTTTTTTTTACATATCGTCCTGGACGTCCATTTTTTCCTGGTTGGTAAACTTGACGATCAACAAAATACCACCATCCAAAGATTTGCTCGGCCCAAAGCTTGAACGATGGAAGTAAATACAAATCACTACCGTCAGTAAGAGTTAACTCATTCTCGCAATAACGAATAAAACCTTCAACCGCTTGATCATCGTAATAGAATGATGGATTAGCAATCAACGCATCGATGCGGTTCATCTCTAAGGAGATTTCTCGGTTTACCGGAATCTCACCGCGCAATACCGACTCACGAAACATGCCGTAATAAATCGGTACTGCTTTATTCGATAACGCCATCGCTAATCCTCCTCTCTATTACTTTAAGATCGTTGCAATCAATTTTGTTGCTTGATCGTTTGCCAACTTAGTTGCTTGCGCTTTACCTACACTAATAAGAACGTCCCCAACAAATTTCCCGCCCGATTTAGCAATACGAGCTCCTGTTGAAGGAGGAACTACTCGAGCGTATTGCTGTTCCAGATTCATTCGGTTAATAAGATTTTGTAGTTCAGCGTTACTAAGTGACTTAGCGCCGCCCTTCTTCGCTTTCTTGGCGGCCGTTCTTGCAGTTTGAAAATCAGTAGATCCATCTGAGCCCAATTTTGATTTATTCCGAACGCCCCAACGCATACCTCTTATGCCAAAGTGTTCCAAGAATTCATCGATCTTATTGCTCATACTCACCTCCCAACGCCGATCATCTTTGAGTAGAATTTCTGGTCCTTCAAAATCTCCGGTCCATAATGCAAGTCGATCAAAATTAATCCAATGAATTCCTGGATAATCTCTTGTATCAGGATGCGCAGGAGTCTCTGGAAAACCCAAAGTGATATGAGGTGTCCACTCAGGAAACTGATCTATTGAATCAAATGCTTTTCGAATGTCATTGTTTTGAAGAAGATAATTTCTTGCCTGTTCAAGTAGATTGCAATAGCTTTTCTTAAAGAAAAGAACATCTGCATCATCTTTACCAAGAAGGCCTCTTCGTTCAACACTAAGACCAAATCGATGCATGGTAGTATTTGCTACATGCTGAAGAAATTCAAATATACGTCCTTGATTCTCAGAATCTGCAATATGTAGAATCGTAAGATGAGGTATCTTTTGTTGGGAAATCTTCCAAATATAATCGTCTGGCTCCGGTATTGCAACGACAGTTAGATTAGCCATATTAACACCTCCTTTTTAAGAGAATCCCTTTGCAAAGGACTTTATGTACCATCTATCAGTACTAAGATGATAAACTGCTTCAAGAAAATCTATAGTTTCAGGAATTGTACTTAGCGTTATAGCAATAAGATCTGTTCCAAAGGCAAACTTTGTGTCTAAAGAAAGAATACGACTACCAGTTACATCTTGAGTAAATTCCCATACAACATTCTGACCATCTGATGGATTACTCGGATTTCCTAATATTCGATTTCCGCCAAGAGTAACTCGGAAAAAATTAGAATTACTAGCATCTGTTGTAATTACAGAAGCATCTGTGAGAGCGAATGGCGGAGGTCCTGAGATATGATTATGGCTTGCTAAAGCCATATCAGATAATGCTGCTTCAATCAAAGCATCCACATAAGGCTTTGTAACATAATATGGAAGTTCATTCCAAGACGTAACTCCATCGCCAATTTTCATCTTACTGGTATCAAGTTCAATCCCAGGCTCGCCCGCACGTAAGATAGGGTTATCAGAAGTCCATTCTGAAGCAAGACCCCGCCGGAGTTTGAACGTTGTAGACATTACTCCTCCTTAAGGAGATCCTCCATCAAGAATAGAACCTTCTAATACCAATACTGGTTCTGGTGATTCCCAATCAGTTCCTTCACGAACTGTATTAAGACGCCATTCAAATTCTTCAATCTGTTTACGATAAGCATCGACTAAATATGAAGTTGAAGGTGGATCAAACACAATACGAACTTTAAGATGAACATAGGTTTTTACAGAATTAAGCAAAGCATTAGTACCAATAAAGGAAGTCCACATGGCAGTGGCATCCTCGATCGTGTATCCATTCTCAGGACCAATGCCAATCTGGTTAAGAGTGGAGAAGGCTGAGTTAATTAGCGTTATAATATCTAGATCAAACACAGTATAACTAGCATCAATTCCAAGATTCTTCTTAACACTTGTGAGAATACTGTTCTCCATGTGGACCACCTCCTTCAGCAATTAGTCGGGAACCGCTTCACTAGTAACGCCATTGGTCATAAACTTGTGATTGTGAGGGACTAGAGTCGCTGGACCTGGAGGTCCTTCTGGGCCTGGGATAGAGAGCGTCGCTACATCTGGTCCAAACTTAGAAGCAGCTTGAGCGAGAGTAACTCGTTGAGAAGGAAACGCCAAACCCCACTCTGCTTGAACATCAGCAAGTTGAGCAGGAGTCAACCAACGATAAGTTGCACCGTCTGAGATACAAACCTTATTAGCCGGGGCTGAATCATTAAGAATAAAAAGCTTTGGCGGCACGCTGGTACTCCCTTCAAGCTCTTGATGAACCATTGCCATGAATACGTCCCAAGGAAATGCGGTGCCAACATCGAGATGGTCGCCACTATCTTCTGGGAACGCACGAGTGCAGTTTGCATGATCACAAATTCCGCGAACTGCTTTTGGATTTGCGTTATCATAATATGCCGCACGTACTTCTGCGTCTGTCATACGACGAGCCTGCAAACCGTGTGTCAGAATCTCATACGCAACCACTGAAGCAGTTGTGCGAAGAGTTGCAATAGAAACCGCGTCAAGCCATTCCGCTCTAGTTTGAATTGTTCCACATATTTCTACATGAACAAAGACTTCGTTAGCATGGAATCTTGCAGAATGCGAACGATCACTATCTGGAACCTCTCGCAACGCTGGTCCCAAAGAATCAGTAAAGAGATGGCAGCTTGTTCCATCAGAACGAATTCTATCATATGCAGCACCTGATTCGGCAGAATTTGGGCCTTCACTGCCAGCAGTGTAATGCAAACATACACCCATGATACGCATGCGACGTCCAGGGGTGTATGATCGAGGATATCCAACCCACAAAATATTAACCATCATTAACTCCATCACCACAAGGTCGTTCGATGTTTGGAGCTGGCTCTGCATTAGGATCAATTACAACTTTATCAGATGGTTGAGAACCGACATCACCGAACTTTTCGAATACCCAATTCTCGTTGCGATCTATTGGCTCAGTCATGGTGCCTCATCTCTACCATAATTTAGTATCGCCGGATCTACGAACAACAAGCTCTCGTGGTAGATGATTCTCATCACCATAGTGAATAGCATTGTGTGTAGAATGTGTTGTTGTAATCAAGAACTCTGGATCTAGAATCGAATTATCACCTTGACGAACGTCGTCTATACTCATCGGATTCAAATGATGAATATATAATCGATCATGAATTTCATAACCTTCTATACCAAGATCACAGCCAAGATCTCTTGCGATTATGCTATGACGAATTTGTCGCCACTCTCTTGAAGTATAAAATTTTTGATTAATCCATCGATCGAATCCAAAGGTCTTGTCTCCGACAGATCCTCTTAATGAAAGATACCTATATCGGTCAATAAACGTGTGAATACGACTAAGATCAGTATATGTTCTAATCGGCATCATCTTCACTTTCTTGCTCAGGATCTTGACCAGAATATGAACGGAAAGCACTAAGAGCATTACCTATTAACTCTTCAATTCTACTTGCGGAGGCAAGCGCATCGACTTTAGCTCTCAATAATTCGTTTTCGCCAGCTAAACGTTGCTGTTCTAGCTGTTCTCTAGTAGATCCAAGCTTTAGAAAATGTGTGATCACCTGTGCAGATGCTGTACCAGCTTTCAATTGCTTTTCAGCAGCGTCAATAGCCAACGCAACAAGCTGATTCTCCCGACCCTCTGGAGTTGTGGCTCGTTTTCGAGGACTTGACTGAGGTTCTGACTCAGTTCTTCGCCTACTTACCATGTTTCAACTCCTTTCGGAATAGTTCTTGAGACTTTTTTAGTGTAAAAAGTTAACCTAAAAGGACCCCCCGGGGCATTTTTTTGG
>Ga0193701_1000016_pt1 | contig 40407 bp, 39 predicted proteins | sample U3s2metaG_FD_143055 | JGI IMG/M metagenome (GOLD analysis project Ga0193701, IMG submission 143055) | Soil microbial communities from a riparian zone of the East river system, Colorado, United States - U3s2 | ecosystem: Environmental > Terrestrial > Soil > Riparian zone | place: USA: East River...
TAGCAGAGAACATCAATATTCTCAGAAATAATTAGATTCTTTTGGAATCAAACATTTTGGAACGATGCCATGGCTTAACCCTAATTTTTTGTCTGCAGTCTTTACAGCGGAGAATTTCTTTTGGATATTTCAATTCGCAGGTAGAACAATAATTGAAATAATTATAATCTATCCTCCTGGCAATTGCATTTACCCTACCGTCTTTGAGGAATCTAAGCATCTTATCGACAAATTACATGTTCCGTTTTTTCCATTTGTGAAATATTAATACACGAAAAATTCGTCAAAAGCTAAAGCAAGACAATTAATTTAGAGATATATAAAAATCTTATAGAAAATTTAGAATATCTAAAAAGTATATATATTTCGTTAGACATTCATAATATACCTAAACACCAACTGGGATTATTGGTTGTTCCTTGTTCATCGCAACTGAAGTCCCAGTTGAATTATGTTTATTGTTTAGAACTGCTTGCTATAAATAATTTATCTTAACAATAATTTTTCGTGAAAGTCCCTTCGTAAATGAGACCTGCAATTCTTAGCCGTTCGCTCACTCGAATGTCGAAAAAGCTGAATTAAGTTTATTTCTGTTTCCACACTAAAATACGTTCATGTTTACCATATCATTAACACAAAGTGACACCATCAGATACTCATGGCGTTTTATAGATATAAAGTGTTTGGAAATATAAATTAGTAGCACTTCTTAAACAACGTTGGAATACCTATCATTCCCAGCCAGAGAGTTCTTAGCATTATCCTTTACGGTTTCAACGGAGTCACGAATAGCGAGTCCAAGGTTCTCAAACATTTGATGTGCCTCATTAGTATCATGGATATTCTTTATTCTGAAATAATCACCATCATAAAATATTGCAAAAAGTCCTGAGATTGCAGCAACAGCCATTATAGGCTTAATTTTAGATTATTCACACTCACGAACGATATTCTTGAGCGCATCTATTCCCTCTCTCTGCTTCCTTCTATTGAGTACTATTCTACCATAATCTGTGAACCCTGTACTGTCAATTTCTTTTTCATGTACATCCTTGACTAAATTTAGTCTTTCAATCAACGGTTTTCCTGGAAGCTTGATTGCACGGGTACAGTCACAAGCTTCGCATTCCATAGTACATTTATCTCTGAACAGTGCATCCTTGACTTCCACAATAGAATCAAAGTATTTCTCCAATGTTGGTAACTCCATAGCCATAGGATACAGACCGCCTTCCAAACAGTAACAAACCTCTACAAAATGAACAGTGTCACTGTCGTCTATAGTTCCTCCCCTTAACGCTGCTTGCACTCCTTCATAGAATATTTTTCCTTTGGCTAAGGTGCCTGACTTAATAGAATCTGCTAGCTTTGTTTCGTCTTTCGGATTTAACTTACACTTGAGATAGTACCTCATAAATGTGACAAATTATTATTGCATTCAACTTCTAATAAAGCTACACCTTTAGACGTAGATTATCAAATATATAACCAACGGATTAATGTTGGACCATTCCCTCGAAAACCTGAAAAAATCAAAGCATTTTACAGGCCCAGGATATTTACCTTATTTACCTTTCTTGGGTGACATCTACATAAGACAATATCTTTGGTTTGTCAGTTGGAAGGTCGAGCCCCTCCTATATGTTAGCCAACTTAGAGGCCTTTGTTCTGTCAACAGGTTTGTTATCCGTCATACAATCCGAGTGTGCCTAATCATACAATAGTAATTCCATATTTGTGAGCCGTGTTCTTTATGGAATTTCCTGCGTCACTCGAAATTTCTGTTATTATCTGTTTTTTAACTCACTGAATACAAAAGACAACGAACGTTAAGAAAGCTAGCAAAAATTTATCGTGGCTTTTAGACGGTTGAATGGTTTGTTGATTATCTTTACAGGATAATTCTATTCCAGCTCGGCGTTGGAATATCAGAGCTTGCTCTCGGCAGCTAACTTACCTCTTTACTTTCAGATGATGGAACAGGAGCAGGGCGATGTCGGTATCTTTTAGCTCTTGATGAGCCTAAGATTATTACAAATATTACAAAAGCCGCAGTAGTTATTGCATACATCAACATGCTATCAGCCATAATAATGGCTTGTCAGAGCTTATTTAAAAATTTTTATATACTGCGCAAAGGAACGATTTGAAATTTCTACTAAAAAAACTAAGTTGTGAATCTCATACGCGCAGGTTTAATTCAATATATAATGTGTGGTAATATTTCGTAATCGTAGGATTTCACTATCGGTCGACCTTATAATGCTAGCACTCCAATCCTGGAACTTTGACAAATAATAACTATCTTTCTCTAAAATTAGCACATGTGCATTGTAAACATGGATATCTTACTTTCGTCCCTAACAAATGCTGATGCTGGAATCTATTATGGCCACAGACACACAAGTCACTTTCAATTTCCATTTTCTAAATTCTCTTTCTTACTGACGTTTTAGCTAGTTATATTTCCTTTTCAATTTTGCAACATCTTTCGCTATTATTTCCAGCATTTCGCTGAATCTAAAATTCACAAATTTCATCGCAACTAAATCTAGTCAATGTCTATTCTTCTATATTAATTGTCAATTGGTACGCATGAACATGATTATTTACTCCTTGATACAAGCCATAATTTGAGTAAAAACTCTGGTTCTTATGTAAGAACAATTTTAATGAGCCCTTATAATTTTGAGTACGAACTATTCCAGAAATATTTGAAAGAAAGTAACGTCGGTTCGGAAGTCGTTTCGACTATTAAAAAAAGCAGTTACCATCCATAGGTTATGTCAAGCAGTTAAGAGATGAACTCGAGGTTTATCAATTAGCCCTGAATGTAAAATAGAAAATAATTGAACCTGCCTCAATAGTTTTATTGTAAATACTCGCGTATTTTTGAACTCCCTATTTTTTGGTCAGGGTTGGTAGCTTGTGAGCTAAACCTTAAAACAGTTACATGTCGGTTTGCTGGGAACCAACTGTAATTAGCTTTACCCAGATTCTCGCTTATTTTCTGATTCCGAAGGTTAGCTCAATTCCTCTCGTTTTGGAGTGGGTATAAGTGAATGAATCAATTGGTACTATCGGAAAGCTGGACAATTGGTCTTGGTTACAAACTGGACAGGTGTATTCTGTTTCAGATATTTCTGACAGTTCTTCAAGATATTTCTTATTAAGGCAGGTTGCTGTCCAAAGACATCGGTCACATACAAGAAATATACTTTCATTAATTTTGGGATTATCTTGATTAGTTATAGTTTCAGTTTTTATCATAACTGTCGTGTATACCGTCTCTATTATCTACGTTTGCTTTGTTATAACCTCTGTCTATGAACTTCCCGCTGGAAAGATACACCTTTATACTTTATCCAATGTCAATTGCCTCGAACTTTCGGGAAAATAATTTTGAGCATTTTCCAAGACTGCTCTTTCCTTCTCAGATAAAGCTGTACCCAGCATTTCTTTGAATTCTAATGCGTTTACAACAGCTTTCGCTCCGTAATGATTATTGAAATAACCTCTTACGACAGCTGTTTCAGTCGAAATACGTTTAACCTTTTCAGCCCATGGTTTCAATTCTTCTTTTGAGTAAAGATAATTGTATCTGGGTTTTACCTGTCTTCCATGCCATCTAATAAAGGAATGTTTTGCTGTTATGATGGGTTCTGAAAGGAACTGCAATCTATCAGGTTCGGGAGAATCAGTCATTACGGCTGCTATGTTGTAATGCTTTAACAACTCCCATGGTCCCTCGGTATTCCAAGAGGGATTCCTAAATTCAAGGGCATAATCATATCCACTAGGAAGTCTGTCAAGAAATTGCTCTGTATTTCTAAATTCTTTAACAGTGAAACTTGGCGGCAATTGAATAAGTACTGCTCCCAACTTATTAGCAGACTTTAGAGGTGATATCTTTTCAAGGAACTCATCCAAAAGTGCCATTGCTCCTTTACTTACATCAAGTCTCTTATCATGCGTTACTGTTTCAGGTACTTTAATAGAGAATTGAAATTTGTCTGGAGTCGCTCTAGTCATTGCTGTGAATGTATCCTTGGTCATGTACATGTAAAATTTTTCATAGACTGTTATCTTGTTGTTGTCTACATTCCCTATCCTTAAACTGGGAAGTGCCCCAATCCTCATACCAGTAGATGCAAGCAGGAGAATAATGACCCTTGTTCTTTCATCCGCAAATTCCAACATCTTTGAAATTTCTTCATGTGTGTAGCCCCTATCCTTCTTTACCTTTCTTTGTTCGGGCATAAATTTTGTTATCTTTGTTGTATTCAAAACAACATCGTTTATTTTGTAAAATGCCAGAATCATACTAACATAGTTGTGAATTCCTCCCCAGTTCTTGCCTTCTTTTTTCAACTTTATAATAAAGTCAATTATCTGTCGCTCAATCAGTCTGGGGTCTTTTTCTGATAATAAATTGTCTATCCCAGTAATTTCCAAGTATTTCTTTAAATATGATGAGTATTTTATCCTAGTTTCTTTGGATTTTATAGAATCAAAGAACAAATCAATATCGTGTTCTTGCTTTTGCACCCCTACAAACTGCTCATAAACCATATAAAAGCATAGTATATGCTTGTTCAAATTTTAATATTAGTTAATTAGATAATTTGTTGCAGTGCCAAGAGTATTTGTCGCCGCAGATATTTATAAAAAAAATGAAATTCTAAAGATTCAACAAAATTTGGTCTCCTATTGGAATTTGGATAATAAAAATTTAAAACTGGTGCGGCCAGAAAATTTTCATTTTACGCTTGTATTTTTTGGCGAAGTTAACAATTCGATACTTGATAAGATAGTTGCCAAAATTTCTGAGATTGACTTTCACTCATATAAAATTAATTATGGCAAGATAGGAGCGTTTCCAAATAATAATCATGCTAAAGTCGTGTGGCTCGGATTGGATGAAGCAACAGGGCTTGCATTCAACGAGATGTCAGATAACGTGATATCTAAATTAATAGAATTAGACTTAAAGTTAGAAAAAGAGATAGGAAAAGAGATAATACCACACATAACACTATTTAGAACAAAGAAGGTTTCCCTAAATTTGAATCTACATGACATGCAATCCGATATTACTATTAGTGATAGAATTGATACAATTTCTGTAAAAAAGAGCATGACTACATCACATGGTCCTATACACGAGAACATAATTTCTGTGAAGGGCAAATGAATAGTATAGATGAGGTTACACGAATGATATCAGAATCCTCCATTCCAACAAAATCAAAACAGAACGAGTTAGAAAAAATATCAAAAGAAATTCAGAATGAAATAATGAACTTTAATGACAAGAGAATCTTAAAGGTGGTAGTTGGCGGTTCGTTTGCCAAAGGTACGTGGCTTGAAGATGATACTGACATAGACTTTTTTGTATTGATAGAACCGACAGTAGAACGAAATGAATTTGAACAACTAGGTAAATCGGTCGGTTTCCATGCTTTGAAAAAATACAGTCCCTATTTACGATATTCTGAACATCCGTATGTTGAGGGAAAGGTTGAGGGGAAAGCAAATGGAATCAGAATAAACATAGTACCATGTTACAAGGTTCAGCTGAATAAATGGAAAAGTGCCGCAGACAGATCTCCATTTCATACTATTTTCATGGAGACGAAGTTAAACGAATTTTTGAAAAGTGAAGTTAGGGTGTTAAAAAAATTCTTAAAATCAATTGGAATATATGGTTCTCAGATATCCGTTTCAGGTTTTAGTGGGTATGTAACAGAAGTACTTATTTTGAAATACGGCTCATTCAGAAATGTTCTCCAAACATTTGCTGAACTCACACCAAACTACATTGTTTCACTTGAATCGCCAGACCAAAGCGCAATCGAAAAATTTCGAAGTCCCATAATAATAATTGATCCTATTGATTCAAATAGAAACCTGGGAACCGCAATTTCAGCAGAGTCTCTTGCAAAATTTGTGCTGGCCTCAAGACTTTTTCTAAAAGCACCTTCCACGAAATTTTTTATGAGTTCGAGCAGGTCTAATACAAAAATTATAAGTGATATCAAATCAAATTTGTTAATAATTGATTTCAAAATCCAGATAAGAAGCCCCGATATATTGTGGGGTCAGCTTAAGAAGAAACTAACTAGCATCTCAAAGCAGCTAGCAAATGCAGGATTTGAAATAATCAAGAAAGTTTGTTTTACTGATGAACAGGAACATGCAGCATTCATTTTTATAATAAAATATACAAATCTCCCAAAAATAAATTTGAACGTGGGACCTAAAATATTTCTAAAAAACGAAACAGATTCATTTATCAAGAAAAGGGGAGAGAAATCTATTATGACATGGACCGATGATATTACAATCGTAACTATTGAAGAGAGAGAGAAGACGTCAATAAAAGAACATACAAACCAAATAATTCAAAACGACATTGAATCAGGAAAGCCTGTTGGCATTTCACTGGATCTTAAAAAAGGTTATTCTATTTATATAGGAAATGAGAAAAAGTTGAGTAGTTTTATTTCCAGTGCTATTAATCATATGGTTCGCGATGGAGAATTTATTAGACAGTGAAAATAGGGAAAGTCTAAAATTTTTGCTGACTTATCCCTTATTTGATGAAAATACTTATGACAGCAGAATGAAAGAGTTGTTAACCTTGGATATTAACTCTGTATTCTCATTTGGTAAAGTGCAATTACACAGAATATGCATACTTGGTAAAGGCTCTGTTGGTTTGGTGACATTAGTTAAATATAGAAAGAAATATTTTGTTTTAAAGATAAGGAGGACCGATGCAAATAGAGCCAACATGTATGATGAAGTGGTATATCAATCGGCTGCAAATTGCATGGGGATTGGTCCTTTTCTTGTGAATTTTTCTGAAAATTTTATATTAATGGAATTTGTCAGAGGTTTCAATATTGTAGATTGGTACGGTTCAAAAAAGACTGCAAATGATAGAATTCTAACATGTGCTGCTTCTATCCTTCAACAATGTTATGTTCTAGACTGCCTTAAACTTGATCATGGTCAGCTCAGTAGACTTGATCGTCACATAATAGTATCGGAAGAAGGGAAACCGACAATTTTGGATTTTGAATCGTCTAGTACAGGTAGGAGAGCCAGTAATGTAACTAGCGTTTGTCAGTCGATATTTCTACATGGTCCAATATTTAGCAAACTCAAAGGTTCAATCGATAAGGATAGGGAACTTATCATGAAATGTATTAGGGACTATAAAAGGGACATGAATTATGAGAAATTCGAAAAAATCCTAAGCTTGCTCATATTCTAAGATTGGATATTGCATTTGATACGGATAATTTAAGAGTGCTGATTGATTCTTCCAATCGGTACGTTAAGATTCTTAAATCAGTGTCTTTAGATTTAATTTATGTCAAATTCTCAAATGTTCGTGATTAAAACTCTAAAAAAAATGAATCTCAAAGGTGGAACAGTGATAGATGGGTTTGCCACATCTGGCATTACCAATACCATTGCCTCTGAATGTATTTTACATTCAATTAATACGCAATTAATCGCAACGATAGAATCATCTTATTTTTCTCAGCTATCTGTAATTAGGAATTCTGTTCCTTATTTTCCAGTGAGGATATATGCTAATGAGGAGTTGAAGACGTCAATCTTTATCTCAGAAACAAGCATAGACCCATCACTTTATTTCCTTATTGGAAACACTATGTTAAATTGGGCGATTGATAATGAGTGTAATCTTATCATTAGCTCAAGTAATATAGTTAACCCCCAGCAAGCAAAAGATGTTAATTCAACTGAATATTCAATTGCTGGGATTGGCAATACAGCACAAGCGAGGAACAGGCTAAAAGATTCGAAAATTTCATTACTAAAAAATGGCACTATAGGAGGGATTCCAGCAGTTCTCCTAAATCAGAGCTCGCAATTATACATTGACGTTATAATACTGTTGGTGAAAATTATAGAAGGAATTCCTGATTTTAGAGCCGCAGCAGAGTTATCTACAACAATAAGTAGACTTGTTCCAGGGGTGTCATGTAATGTACCATTGCTACTGCAAGAAGCAGAAAAAATTGAAAAAGAGATAACCAAGATAAAGACTCAAGACACAGAAAGCGAAATGAATGCATATGGCTAGTATTCAATCGCCTAGTAATTAGTCATCTTAATATTTGTTACATGACTAGATAATTAGCCGAGTGAAAAAGTGGTAATGAACTATTTTGTCATAATCATTTTTATCAAGCTCCTGACAGTCGCTAAATTTAGGTCAAGCTGTTCAGCTATCATTTCTTCAGATATTCCAGAGTCAAACAAATACCTGACGCTTTCCTTTTTCTCCTGAGTTATATTTTTGACATCAAGCTCAAGATCTAATTCGGTTTCATTATTCTTTATGAAGGATTGTGCTTGTTGGAAGACATCATCAATATTGATATTCCTATCTGTTGAAAAAACAACTATGTGATTTTTTATCGGAATGCTAAACATTACTACTTTATCATAAATGTAAATAACTGATTTAAGGCTCCCCAACTCATTTTCAAATATCTTCCTCAATTCAACTATATACGCCGATTGAGAATAGCTTATTTCTGGATTTCTGCCTTTAAGATGTTCACTAATTCCCTGTCGAATCACACTCGCACACAGGTGGCCAGATTTTTCGACCAATCCTAAAAACCTCAAAGATGGATTTATTGTCAACAGGCTGTTCAAGAAATCAACCTCATTCATTGAAGATCTAATAAGCCGGAAATATATCTGTGTTTAGGTCAAATTATCAAGCTATGTGGAAGCTAAGCTAATAAGCAGACTGTCAATACTGGAATTGCTACGAAAACAAGATATTGATCTTATTAAAATAATTACTTGAAATAGGATGGCAGAGGATATTTCTTCAACAGCTACGAATACTATTCCTTTTCCCACGCTAACAATAGTATACCTTGTAAATCAGGCTGAAGGGTTGATTGATGAAATAAGTCAAAAGTACAACAATATCACTGTAGAAGATTGTAACGGTTTTTTTAATGATGGGGTTAAGAGAGATTACAAGAAGATAACGATCTGGAGTCAGGGAATTGATAGCCTTTGGTTCAATGCTTTGATAGCTAGGATAAAAGAAGTTGCTAACATAGATGCAGTTCCAATAGTATCCGGTGGGATAATGTACACCGTGTAGTTTTTGAAATTTATTATGCCATAATATCTCAATTAAAACTGAATTAATTATCCAGTATGCGGTAGAGTTGCCAAATTAGGATACAATATCTCAGTCAGAAGTGCTAGACATACTACATACTATTTGGTATCAGCTTTTATGTCAATCAGAATCTTGTTTCCAACGACTGGGCTGCCTATTTTTTCGTACTTTTTTTTAGACATATTTATCTGAATTACTGTCTTAGAATAAGTCTTGATAACAGTTTGAGGTTGGGATCCCAGAATGGCTTCAAGAATCGGTTTTATCTGCTTCTTAACTTCTTCATCAGATATCGATCTGTCAATAGCTTCTAGCATTAGTTGTTGTTGCGACACGGATTCTAGTTCGATATCTTCAATTAGAGACAGTATTATGTTAATACCATTATCGGATAATTGAGTTATCTTGTATCTGATTTGGGAGTCTTCCAATCCTGAAAATGTAATAATTTTATTTGCTTATTACTTTTTACATTAGCCTCCCAAAGATCGCATGTAATAAGTGCATGTACGGACATCCATAAGACATATTAAAATTGATTGTGTTTTATAAAAGCATTAAAAATGAAATACAGAAGCCGGACAGATATTTTTGCGTCAATTTTACAATCTGCAAATAACCCCAAAGGAGTTGGAATAACAACAATCATGTACAAATCATTTCTCTCTCATTATCAGCTCAAAAAATATTTGTCCATAATGCTAGAAAATGGTTTAATAAATCTTGAAGAGGAAGAACATTTGTATAAAATTACTGAAAAAGGGGTAAGATTTTTGCAGCTTTTTTCAAATATCAACGAACTTATTGATACTACAAAAGAGTATAATCTCTGATTAGTATTTTCGTATTTTTAAGGGTAAAGTTGTACATTAATCGAACAAGTCTTGAAGAATTTATTGTATAGGTTTTAACTTTAAGTTCTATTATGTAAAAACTAAAGAAAAAAAGTAAGGCAGTTATTCTAATCTAGCCATACAATCTTTTATCAGCAATAATGATTCTCAGCGCTGCAGAAAAATTATTGATCGTATCCAGTAAAACCTTATGTTATATTTTGTTGGTATAAGACAAATTTTACTAAAACTAGAATTAGCCCGGCCCAGATTCGAACTGGGGTCAAAGGCTCCAAAGGCCTCTATGCTTGGCCACTACATTCAGCGGTTTTTAATTCTCTACCGGGCTGCCGGGCATTTTTTTATATAATATCTGTTTTATAAAGCTACGAATCTATCAATAATTTTCATTAACTTATTTACTGGATCTTCCATTCGGATCAATATTCGATTGGCATGATTTTTTTGTTTTAATTTAAATGCATTATCATATTGTATATGACGTAATAGTTTCACAACTTGAGATGAATTTGCAACCTTACGTATAAGACGCGTTTTGACTAGATAATCATCAACATAAAATTTGATCGGAGAAATTGAAATAGTAGGTTTTCCGAGCAGTGCCGATTCGGCAGTCATAGTGCCACCCCCGCCAACAAAGATATCGGAAATAGATATTAGCTCCAATCCGTCAACTACGTTCTCTAAAACTCTAATCTTATCGCCATATTTTTCATTGAACTGTCTTATTTGATCGTTATATCTGCATAAGACCAGGATATTTGTTGTATTATGAAAGTTTTCAACGATAGATTCCAAAATATTATTCACATTGCTATTCTTGTCTATTAAGTAAGATGCTTTACTCTCTTCAGGTCTAATTACAATAGTATTACTCTTCAAAAGCTTATATTTTTTCCTTAGTTTCCCATCATGTAAGTTTATTGTTTCTCTTCTTATCCACGCAACTGGATCAAGTGCATGATATCGAATTATTTGATTTTTCGACATACCTAAATTTTTCCATGCAGAGTACGGGATAATCCAAGGACATAGAAGATAATTAACAAATGGAATTGTTAACCTTTTAACAGCAAATGCGTGCGGCGAATCACTAAACGTAATGTGTGGAATTCCCAAACCAAATGCAACTCTTGCCGCCTCCGGTGAGGAAAAGCTAACACACAGATCAGGCTGGAATTTGTCTATCTCGTTTGCCAAATCAAAAATTCTACCGGAACTTGCCCTCAGTTTGGCATATTTTGATGAACCGCCATATTTTCCAACTATTTTTAACTCAAATTTCTTTAGTTTAGATAACTTTACACATTCTCGATAGTCTCTTCCTGTACAGAGGAGCTCATGATCTTTTTCTTTTAGAGTATGCACTGCGTGTTTAAAGAACATAACTTGTTTTGGGGTTAATACATCAAACCAGATTCTCAAGCATCATGTATAAGTAACCTGATGGAAAAAACTTTTCTTCAACCAATCTTAACTTTGGTTCAGGAACAAAAATATGCTATTTGGAGTTGGTATTACTCTTGAGTGCTAAGTCATTGAAGGTAGCAGTTTATGGGCTAAGTACTGAGGGATACAAAATAGCATCTCATATTTCCACTAAAGGAATACCAGTTTCAATTATTGATGACTCATCAGGAATGGCTATTACGCTTAAACCAGATATTGCAAAGACATATTCTAGTGTAACGTCGTTTATTCAGGACGAGACACTTTTAGATTTTGAGCCATTTGATGTTGCCATTAATAATGCTTCTTTTATTTTTTTTACTCCAAGAATAAGAAAATCATGGCCTGATGCAAAGAATCACATAGGATCTAAATTTCAAGATGTGATAAAACATGTCAACAAGGATAGTTCTATTATTTACTCAGTTCCTGCAGGTTTTGGTGTAAATAATGAAAATATTACATTAATTGAACGTCGAACTGGCCTCAGTGTTGGAAAAAACATTTTCTATCATTATATGCCAATCAGTTCCATATCCTCTACGCTATTTGAGCCCATTCTTGGAACTAAATCCCATTTGAATTCAAACTTGACAAGCTTGTTGAATGGACTTTACCCTAACAATACGATGAAAATAGTAGATATCGAGTCTGCAGAGTACATCTATTGTATTAGGATCTTAAGACACTATGGCTTAATGTCACCTATATTTGAAATTTGTAAATTTGCTGATCATACTTTTCAATCTCAAATAATGGAAAGTGAATCCCTTGATGAGATTTATCTTGACGATCTTGTAGTTGGTTTATTTGACTTGAATACTATTTTATATTCTTTAGCTGGAATTTCACCACTGACCCTCCTGGTAAAAGGCAATATTGCCACTGTTGAGAATTATATAAAACACTTGACAGAACAAATTAAAATTATTCTAAAGAGATTTGAGTTGAAAGCAAGTAAGACAAAAGCGATAATTTCATGGACGTTCGATCCTAATGAAATGAGAGGAGATAGATTGGAAATAATATCTAGATTAGAATCAAGATTGAAAGATTATGTAGGAGATGTGGAAAGGCATGACTCTATTTTTGACTTTTATTCAAGTGAAAAAAAGCTCATAGTACTTTCGTGTTCCAAGACTGATTTTGAAAAGCTCAATAAAAATAATCCTAATTCAGAGATCATAATTGTCAAGGCAACACCTCTAATTGTCCAACCCAGCATCAGGGGATAAACACTTAACTATAATAATAAGAAAACTCGATTTAGATTTGTTGCTTGATGCAAAATGCCCCAAGTGCGATAAAAAAGCACAGTTAAATGAGGAAATAACGGCAGTTAAGTGTGAAAATTGTGGTTATTCAGATAACTATGAAAACTATATCAATATAATGAAATCTAAGGCTGAGAATATGGCAGATAATTTTCAGTTTAAGGAAAATGGATGAAATTAAGTTAAATTATAATTAACCAGATTAAATCTACCTCATTCAATTTCGAATCCCAGTTATTTAATTTGTTTTTACCAAAATGAACCTTTATCAGAACAGGTCAATTCCGATCCGCAATTTTCACACCTAAGATGGCAGCTTTGGATACTAGACATTGCGAATCCGCATCGAAGACACTTTCTTACATTTTCCTTATCCTCTTTTTTCTCGCTTTCCACTTGACATATTTTTCATATCAACATTTATTAAAATATTTAAGACAATTCAGGTCGAAAAGATTAATTAATGCTATAATATTGGTTGATTTCATATTGACACACTTTAAAATAATAGTTTCTGATAAAAACGGTAAAAGTATTAGCAAGGAACTAAAGGACAAAGAGGCTCAACCCATAGTTGGTCTAAGAGTGGGAGAAATTGTCGATGCTTCGGTCGTTGGTATTGCTTCTGGTAAGATCCAATTAAGAGGTGGAAGTGATAAATCTGGAACACCTATTCGAAAGGATGTTCATGGTGGGGTAAAAAAATATGTGCTACTATCGGAAGGCGCAGGGATGAAAGATCATCAGAAGGGGATTAGAAGGAGAAAACTCGTTAGAGGGAATATGATTACCGAAGAGATATATCAGATAAATTGTTTACTCTTGGAAGGAAACCTATCTCTTACTGGTGAGACGATGGAATCCAAAAAAGCTGAGACGATGGAATCCAAAAAAGCTGAGACGATGGAATCCAAAAAAGCTGAGACGATGGAATCCAAAAAAGCTCAAGAATAATGTCTTCTAATTCTTTGACATTATTATTTTTTAATTAATACCATTTTAATTAAATTAATATCCCTGTCGATTTTCAATACTCCTATTGCATTGGAAGGAAACTCTACCTGACTGGTACGTTAAACAATATGGTTATCAACCTTGTGTTAATATAGGAACATCTGGTCATGTTGACCACGGAAAAACTACACTAGTAGAAGCCATAACTGGAGTTTGGACAAGCGGTCATAGTGAGGAATTAAGAAGGGGAATTACCATAAAGGTTGGGTACGCTGATGCGGCTTTTTACAAGTGTAAGAATTGTCCTCCACCAACATGCTATTCTACTCAGCCGGAGTGCAAGAACTGTGGGCAAGAATCTGAATTCGAACGAGTAGTTAGCTTTGTAGACTCTCCAGGTCATGAAAGTTTAATGGCAAATATGCTTTCAGGAGCTGCTTTAATGGATGGAGCAATATTAGTGACAGCAGCAAACGAAAAAGTACCCCAGCCGCAAACTAGAGAGCATTTACTCGCTTTACAAACACTTGGAATAAAGCAAATTGTATTAGTACAGAATAAAGTTGATTTAGTATCATATGAAGAAACAATAGAAAATTATAAACAAATAAAGAATTTTATTAAAGGAAGCATAGCTGACACTGCACCAATTATTCCAGTTTCTGCGCAACACAAGCTAAATATTGATGCGCTAATAGAAGCGATCGAGTCCAATATCAAAACACCTGAAAGATCTAAAAATTCTGAACCTTTAATGCATGTGCTCAGATCATTTGATATTAACAAGCCAGGCCTACCCATAAGTGAAGTAAAAGGTGGAGTAATCGGAGGTTCATTAATCCAAGGGGATTTTAAGACTGGTGATGAAATTGAAATACGTCCAGGGCTCTATGATGATAAGAAGGGTAAATTCGAACCTATAATATCAAAGATTTCATCATTAGGCACTGGTGCAGGAATTGTTGAAGTTGTAAAACCTGGTGGCTTGGTCGCACTAGGAACAACTTTAGATCCTTACTTAGTAAAGAGTGATTCATTAATAGGTTCACTAGTAGGACTACCAAGCTCACTTCCCCCAGACATTTATGACATAGCAATAGAGCTCAATTTATTTGAAACTGCTGTCGGAACGCAAGAAATGGTAAAGGTTGAACCAATTAAAATAAAAGAGTCATTGCGATTGAATATTGGAACTGCTGCGACGCTTGGCACCGTTACTCATGTAAAGGATCACCGCGTAGAAATTAAATTGAAGAAACCAGTTTGTATGATTAGTCAGAACAGGGTTGCAATAAGTAGAAGAATTACTGACAGATGGCGACTGATTGGTTCAGGAGTTGCATCATAGGAAAATAGGAAAATAGTAACCAAAATAAAATTAAGTCACGAATTTTTGTATTTGCTCAATCGGTGAGCATATGTTTTCTTCCCATAATTGTTATGGATACAATACCTGTTCCTTTAGTGATATACCCTATTTCATGACACTTTAGATTGTGTTTATCGAATATTTGCATTAGTTTATCCACCTTTGACTTTGAAACAACAATACAAAATCCAATACCCATGTTAAATGTTGAATACATTTCCTTATGTGATATTTTACCTGCTTGCTGAATTAGTTTAAAAATACCGCCTTGTTGTGGCAGATTATCCAGATTAAAATTGACATTCTTATTTAGTCTTGATAGTTTCTTGAATGAACCTCCTGTTATATGTGCTAGTCCATGAATCTCGCCTCGTTCTGCTTTAATTAGATCGAGTACTGGCTTTACATATATCCTTGTGGGCTTCAATAGTTCTTCTCCTATTGAACATTCAAGGAATGAATGACAATTTTCTAATTTGTACTTTGGAAATAAGACCTTGCGTGCAAGTGAATAGCCATTAGAATGCAATCCACTACTTTCCAATCCTATTATGATGTCACCTCGTGTTATTTTATCCCCCATGACTAATGTCTTTTTATTAGTTATTCCAAAAACAGTTCCAACCAGATCAAAAGGATTTTCTTCTGTTTGATTAAGTAGCTCCGTAAGTACTGCGGTTTCTCCTCCAACTATTGCCATATTGGATTCCTTTGCTCCCTTTGATAATCCTTTCAATAGTTCTCTTACAAGGTAATGGTCTGGTTTTTTCAATGCAATATAATCCAAGAATCCAACTGGCACAGCTCCAATGCATATAATATCATTAACATTCATGGCAACGCAATCTATACCCAACGTATCAAATTTATTCATCAATTGTGCAATAATTATTTTGGTTCCAATTCCGTCAGTGTGCAAAGCAATAACTTTGGATCCAATTTCAATCAATCCTGCATAATGCCCAAATCCGGACAAAACCTTCCAATTCTTATTTTCAAAACCAAAATGAGTTTTTGATACAAGTTTACCAATATCACATTGTATTTTACGTATTTTCTTTATGTCGACACCAGCTTTCGCATAATTCCACATACAGATATTCTAACTCTTCCAGTGTGTATTATAAATAAAGGTATGATTGTTTATTTCAAACGAAAGCTATTTGAAAATTAACTTATAAACATGATTACAATTGTAATAGGTATGGAAAATACCGCCTCTATTTTTGAAGAATCTGAAAAGACATTCATAGAATTATCTAACTCCCAAAGGCTTCAGATAATTAATGCGTTAGAAAATACTAGTATGAATTTGACGTTATTAGCAAAACACCTTGGGATAACTATGCAAGAAGCTCACAGAAATTTTAATAGACTTCTGGATGCAGGAATAGTAAGTAGAGATTCAAATGGATCCTACTCATTAACAACCTTTGGAAATACTATAATGACCCAAATTCCTTCTATTAATTTTCTATCAAAAAATAGAAATTATTTCTCGGATCATTATTTTGCGAATCTTCCGATGAAGTTTGTTCAAAGAATTGGTTCACTGGACAACAGTAACTTTATCCGGGGCTTGGTCGCAGTAATTGAGGAAATCAAGGAATTGTACAGGCATTCTCAAGAGTACATTTATGGCATGATCCCACAAGTGCCTTTAGATCTAATGGAGGTAGCTGCGAAGACAGTAATGGAACGCAAAATCAAGTTTAATTATATTTTACCAAAAAATGCTACAATACCAAAAAAAGGTAAGGATTTTCTAAATGAGATTAATTACCAAGAACTTTTGAAAAAAGGATTAGTTGAGAGAAAAATGATAGACGAGGTAAAAGTTTCAATAGTTTTGAATGAAAAAAGAGCATTAGTTATGTTTCCATCAGTTAAGGGAGAAACTGACATGAATGGAGCATTTTCTAATAGCATTGATAGAGAGAACAATAAACTATTTCATGAGTGGTGTTTAGATTACTTCCGATATAGCTGGTTAGATTCAAAACCGTTCGATAATAGTAAACTTAGAGAAGTATGACCGGAGGAAATCTAAGTGGTAACCGTATTCAGAAGATAATTAGATATGATTTGTACGATATTAATTATGTTCAGTGATTTTTTGCTGCTTGCAATGCAGAAAATAGTGCTCCAGCCTTATGCTCTGTTTCCAAGTATTCATTTGTAGGAATCGAATCCGTTACTATCCCTGCACCCGATTGGATATAGGCGTTGTTTCCATTTATGAATAAGGATCTTATTATTATTGCAAAGTCGCAACATCTATTGAAAGAGAAGTAACCCAGAGCGCCTGCGTACGGACCCCTAGAAGATTTTTCAAGCTCTGATATTACTTCCATAGCTCTCAATTTGGGTGCACCAGAAACCGTACCTGCTGGAAATAAAGATCTAAAAGCATCAAAACTGTCGTATTTATCGTCTAAAGTGCCCATTATATGTGAAACCAAATGCTGAACATGACTGAATCTCTTTACTATCATCAATTCTTTTGGTTGTACTGACCCAAATTTGCATATTCTGCCCAAGTCATTCCTTGCCAAATCTACAAGCATGGTGTGCTCAGCAAGCTCTTTTTTATCTCTTAAAAGCTCATTTTTTAACTTTCTATTTACACTCTCCATGTTGGAAACAGGTCTTGTTCCTGCAATAGGAAATGTCTCAATCTTGTTATTAATTACACGAAGGAGCATTTCAGGACTTGATCCAATAATAAATCTCTTTTTGTATTTAAAGAAATACATGTAGGGTGATGGATTCAATTTCCTGAGATTCTGGTAAAGATGCATAGGATCACCGTACAGGTGAAATTTGAATTTTCTAGATATTACCACCTGAAAGACCTCACCTTGATATACATATTGTTTTGCTTTCTTCACGTTGGAAATAAATTCACTTTTAGTTGTTTCTGAAACTGGTTTTGAATAAGAGATGCCTTTTGCCGGTATTTGGTCTTTGGAATTTATGATTTTTTCTAATTCGTTAAACCTTGATTTTTTACCAATGTGAAAATAGTGAGTTGCATTGTCCTTCTTGTCATGAATCAAGCCGTCAGTATAGATCCCAAATTCCATTAAAGGAAACAAATTGTTAGAACTCTTTTGTGGTAACTGTTCCCAGAATTTAATAGCGTCATAGCTCACGTATCCCACTGCTCCTCCTATGTATCGGAGTTTTTTCTCATCAATAATTGGCAGTATTTGTCTTAATTCCAAGAGAGGATCCTCCACTTGTTTTTTGTATACGATTTTTTCGTTTTGATAAATTTGAAATTCTCGTCTATCACACTTTATAGTAAATTCTGGATCAAATCCTATTACTGAGAATTCCGAAAGTTCCTTAGGTCCAGTTAAAGATTCCAAAATAAATACATCTTCATAATTCATATAAATTTGCTTAAAGATCTCAAATGGATCCCTGTCGGTATCAATTTTTTTCTTATTGAAGATAAGTTCATGTGTACTCGAAATAAGATCCTTTAGCATTTAAGATTGTTACCATAGAAGAGTGTATTATAACATGATTTAAATCTTGTGAGATCGATATTTTACAAATATATTGATTAATTCTGTTCAGTATTTGTTAAAGAATTAAAACATATGATGAAACAAACCTGATTTTTCTAGCCTAATTAAATGGTAACACTTTGCATTTTAATTCAGAGTTTATCTCTTTCACTAGCGATCAATTATGTTAGCGGTTGCCAATGGCTTTCTGCCCATAAAGCCTTCATCCTTTCTATGCCAAAATTTTATTTCATTTTCACCTTCTTTCCAACAAAGCCATACTTCTTCATCATACCTCAAAGATGGAAAATCTAAGAGTCCTTCGTCAACACTTTTAACCATGACTCCTTTATTTTCCAATTCTGCTATTGTTTGATACAGTTTAAAAACAGCGTTATTTAGCTCCTGTTTTTTATTTATGAAATGAGTGAATTTTGTCCCATCATTAACCATTCTTTGTAATTCTTCCTGAAGTTTAATCACCTTATTTTTTTGAGTAGTAATACTTGAAAATAATTTTTTTACTTCTGGCAAAATTCTATTAGCATCTTGCGGAGTGAAGTAAACCGACATACATTCCAAAAATTACACAACACAATTTAATCATTATTATTTCTCTGTACTTATTGTTAACAATGGCTGTCTGATATTTCTCAAAAATGCTTTCATACCTATATTTTGTGTTTGCCCTTTCTGATTTTATTCAGATCACCGAGTCCATGTGAGTAAACTTCCCATGAATTTGATCTTCCAAACAGATTGTCTAATTTATCCGAGGCGTTAACAGAGAATTTATTTAATGCAAGATGAATTGATTCATGGCTTATAATGGAGGACGCTACCTCAGCCGTCTTCCCCACTGAATCATATTCCCTCCAAGACCGATAATTAGATATAAAAGCCCGAGACTTGCCATAGTAAGATACGAACATCAAGCCTCTTCTACCCATCATCCCACGCAAACGAAGATCCGCAACCATCCTTTATCTGTACCCTCATAATATTCATTAATGTTTACAAGATTTTTCTGATCTACACATATTAAATATCTCAATAATAATATGACTTATTACAATAGATTCTTAGAGATATTATAAAGAAAGTCTTTCAATAATAAGAAAATTACAATATTTCTGGAATAGCAAAAGTACTCAAAATATTTATTTACTTGTGAAGTCTGACAGTCAAGGTAATACTCTTTTAAAACACGAGGTAAATTGTGATTTTATGACGAATTTGAGATTACAAAATAAATCAAAGATATTAAAAAATAATTATTCTGATTCATTAAGTTTAACTCTAGACGCCGTAGAGGTTGGCTTAAGAGCGGTAAACCCTGTGTCCTTGATGAAAAATTCAGTTAAATTGAGACGAAATCGATTGAGTATAATTGATTATAATGGCAGGAAAATTGACTTTAATTTTGGATCTTTTGAATCGATTTACTTGATTGGAGCAGGTAAGGCTACGGCATCAATGACTGATGCCTTCATAAGGATACTGAGCAAGAGGAAAATCAAAGAAGGTTGCATTACAGTTCCTTACGGAATCAAAATGAAAAATAAAATGTGTTCAATAACAAATGCAGCTCACCCAATACCAAATTCCAATGGAGTTCTCGGTACGAAAAAAATAATGAAATTACTGGAAAAGGTTAAAAAAAATGATTTGCTTGTAATGTTCCTATCAGGAGGGGCTTCAGCTCTTATGCCTTTACCCTTAGATATCTTAACCTTACACGAAAAGCAGAACATAACTTTGAAGCTCCTCTCCTCAGGAGCAACAATTGATGAAATGAATATTGTTAGAAAACATCTTTCTAAAATTAAGGGTGGTAAACTCGCAAGTATAATTAATAAAAAATTTCCAGTACTGACACTGATTCTGTCAGATGTGGTTGAAGATAAAATTGATGTAATTGCTTCAGGTCCTACTGTTCCCGATCCGACCACTTTTAAGGACGCAAAAAAGATACTGGTAAAATACAAGCTATGGAAGAATCAAAAACTTGTTTCTAAAAAAATAAGAGACCTTATTAGTGATGGGGTGTCAGGAAATATAAGAGATACACCAAAGCCTGGCGATCCTATCTTTACTAATATACATAACGTTATTATCGGCAATAACCACATTGCATGCAAAAATATCAAATTGTTTTTAGAAAAAAATGGTATAAAGACAATGTATTTGGGCTCAAGATTTACTGGAAAATCCGGCGCTCTTGGAGACTTTCTCTTCAGACTTGTCGATGATTTCCCCTCCATATCAACTCCATACGCGTTTGTATTCGGTGGTGAAACAACAGTTGATTTGAAAAATAAAATTAAAGGAATCGGTGGAAGAAATCAAGAAGCTGTACTATCAGCCGCTGCACATTTTGAGCATTTAGATCATGATATGGATTTTACCATTGCAAGTTTTGGAACTGATGGTATTGATGGAAATTCGCTGGCCGCAGGAGCCGTAGTAAATCCGCGGATACTTTTAAGAGTAAGACAAAAGAAGTTAAAAATATCAAACTATCTCAGGAACCATGACAGTAACAGCTTATTTGATACGGTGGACGGTGCGTTATATACAAAAATCACTGGCACCAATGTAAATGATGTATCAATTGTATGTAGATTAAGGTAAAAGTTAAAACCTAAAAGCAAATAATAACGATTGCCTAACGTTGCCTACTTCAGGTCTAAAGGTAAAACAATAACAAATGTGGCTCCAATTCCATTTTCATTATTAAAGCCGATAATCCTTCCTCCATGGGCCTCAATTATATTCTTAGAGATGAATAGACCCAAGCCAGTTCCTTGCTCTGATCTTGACACAAATTTATCAAATAAGCGATTTATAATCTCATTATCTATACCCTTACCAGTATCGCTGATTTTTATTGTTAACTCCGCACTATCTGTGTTTCCTATGATAGTTATAATTCCTTGATCCGTGAATTTGATCGCATTATTAATTATATTCGAGATGACTTGGGTAATTCTATAGTTATCCGCAAGTATCATTACATGAAGTGGTTCATAAGAAATCTTAATTTTTTTATTTTTTACAACATCTTTTTCAATCTGCCTAGAATATTCCGTAACTAATTGTGATAAAATTTCATCGATATCAAAAGTGGTTTTATTCAGTTTTAGTGATTTTCCTTCTATATTTGTGACATCCAATATATCTGCGGCTAGTCTGTCCAATCTTTTTGCATTACGGATTATAGATGAAATCTGTTCTCTGCTTATTGTAGCAGATTCATTGTTGCTTATGTCATTTTCTATTAATTCTGCCTCGCCCAATATTGGCATTATAGGAGTTCTCAATTCATGCGCTGCTACATTAATAAACTCCTTTTGCATGTTATCGTGTATCTCTAGTTGTGTGTTTGCTGAGGCAAGCAGACTATTTGATTCAATTAGTGATTCATTTGTTGTCTTTAATTGCGTCGTCCTGGATTTTACTGCTCCCTGTAATCTCTTATTCCAAGATAGTATCAAAAAAGCAATTCCAAAGGCCATAGAACCAACAACAATAATTACAATAGTACTGAAGTTCTTTTGTTGATTTATCAAGTACCCAACATTAGATGCCAAACTATGAGGTGTGCCAATATATAGTGACCATAAAAACTCTCCATCCAACGTAATTGGTTGGTATGCAATTGTAGTCATGTTATCATTAAAGGAGATATCTCTTAATCCGGACCCCCCGGTTAATGAGCTGGCTAATATGTTATTATAGACATTTTTGATCTCTGGTGGAATAAGATCTTGAAATTCAGATGTCAAGTAATTTTTTCCAACTACATCTCTATTTTTTGAATATAGAATTACCCCATTCTTATCTATTAAACCAACATTACTTGCAAATTCTGGAGATAGTTCCTTCTGTAAAAATTCACCCAATTTTGATAAATCAATTGTTGTAAAGACTATCCCTTCAAAGTTTGACATATTGGATTGAGTATTGTTATTGCGTAGGATAACGTTACTTTTTATTACCGGATATGATATGAAAAGCACAGGAAATTGGTTATTGACATCAATGATGCTGCTATAATAAGTAGTATTGCTTGTCTTGGGAGATAAGAAGAGATTTGATGAATTTGCTTTGATACCGTTATAATTGGCGGCAATAGTCTTATTGCTTGTTTTAGAAATAAGGTTTCCGTTCATATCAAACATATAATATCCGTTGGTCAAGTCCCTTGTTGATGTCTGTGCTGAATCAAATAACCTCTGAATATTATCGTTTTTAATATCTAATAGAGATATTGAATTACTCAAGCCCTGTAAATTGTTGGAAATAGATTCCATGCTCCTTACCAGAATACGTGAAAGTTGGTATACCTCAATTTTTGCATTGGACCTTACATCATGAGATGAAATATTTGCAATTTCATTTGCCGTGAAGGAAGAATATTGATAAGAAAGTACTGAAAGTCCGATACCAATTATCGCTATGATGAGAAGAATAATGACATTGTTTCTAGAAAAAGTTGCGCCTAGCAATAAAGTACAATAGGTAGTAAAAAGTTCTAATAGATAAATTAGCGCTAATGATTATTCTAGCAAAGTCTATACTACATGTATTTAGTTAAATATTTGAATAAGAGAATAATTAAGAAAGGAAGATTTTCTTTCTTGCATGGATAGAGTTGAACAAAGCAAATCTAAATTAAGACTGGCTCCACTTGAGGTCTCGAATGCATGATAATAATATTAGTCCGAAAAGACTAACAAAGTTGACCAAGTTGGATAAGATAGTTATTTAAAATTCTTATATAATGACAAACTGTATTTGCGGTCACGACGTAAGTTGTCACTGGATGGATATGCACCGTAAAGGAAGATGTGTCTATCATATTACAGAGTTGGATGCCTGCCATTGTCAAAAATACATTAAAGATGAACCAGATGAGAATGAAATGACATTAAAAGAAGAGAATTAGAATATTTCGTCAACTCAATCAAGTCATGAAGTATAAACAACCTTTAATGTAAGGAGATATTATTATAATAGATTATTTTCCTTATTGAAGTGTCACTTAGTTTCATCAGCATAGCTCCATTTTGGTCTAGATCAATAATTTCCCCCATAACCTGCTGATTTCTGTCGTAAACTATTGCTTTTTTTCCGAACATATCAGATTTTTCCTTCCATCTATCTACAATTTCTAAAGTATTTCCACAACTGAGAAAATTATCGTAATAATATTCCATTCTTTCAAGGATTGAATTTATTAAAATTATTAAATCAATATCGTTTCCATATTCTTCCCTGAGGGTAGTGGCTTTTAAATTATCATCTGTCAGATAATTATTGATCGAAGAACTCTCAATATTTGCATTTAATCCTATACCCATTACTATTTTTTTAATTTCATTTTCAGCGGTTACATCTGTCAAAATTCCACATACTTTTTTTTCATTTATTAATATGTCGTTGGGCCACATTAATTTACAGTTAATTTTCGTATTTTCGAATACGGCATCCGCCACAGCTAGTGATCCAATGAATTGAGTAAATATAATATCAGCTATACTAAAGTCAGGTATAATGATTATTGACATCCACAAACCACCCTCCGGTGAAATCCAAGTTCTCCCTATTCTGCCTTTACCCATATTTTGCTTCCTAGCTATTACTATTGTCCCGTGAAGTGATTCATTATTTGGTAAAGAGTTAGCATAATCCTGAGTTGAATCCAATTCATTAAAAACATAAATGGATTTTCCCAGTTTCTTTGTCCTCAGCAATTTTGAGAGTCTGGTTTTAAAGATGGATTCATTTGGTTTTGGTTTTCTCATAAGTCGCAACCATTTAAATTATTGCCGATTCTCCTTTTGCAGCAACCATTAATTAAACAATATGATTTCAAAATTATCTTTTGGTTTTATATGATGAAGCTTATTGCTAATAGTATTCCACAAACTCTCGAATATATTATTGAATTGGCCATACTTGAAACTAATTCACTGGAATCATTAAATCTCCTCAACTTGTGGACTGCCTTAATCGCGAATGGTATGGACAAAAGCGCAATAGTTGAAAAAATGGGCAATACTTTGAAAATAGAACCGCCAATAATCATTGCACATGTTATCCCAATAATCATAATAAAAAGCTTAACTGAGTTTTCTTTGCCAATGACTATAATCAAAGTTCGTCTTCCGCTTTTTTTGTCTGCTTCATAATCTGGGAAAGATGTAACTAGAAGTACGAGAGCGGAAAGAAGCCCAATAATCACACCTACATACACAGAAGTTAATTCAATAGTATCACTTTGAATATAATACGATCCTAATACTATCATGCAACCCTTAATCGCTACAAAAAGCTCTCCTAGACCCGCATTTACTATATTAGTAGAATAGAAATAAATTGAAATAATTGCAAAGATCAATAGTATTAAAATTATAATACCTTTGGTAGTAACAAAATAAAAGCCTGTCAAACCTCCCATGATGAGAAAAATTATTCCAGCGCAATAAATTAACCTTGAATCAATTAGATTTTCGGGAATAACGCCTGTTCCACCACTATATTTTGTTCTTTTTGTATTAGTATCAATTCCCCTCTTAAAGTCTGAATAATCGTTTAATAAATCGACACTGATATGCAAACACAATATTCCAAATAAGGTTAGCAACGCGTAACCAAAATCAATGTAACCAGTCTTCCAATAACTAATCGCAATACCATTTGTTACTGCTATAACTGAAGCAAGCAAAAACTTTATTCTAATTGCTCTAGACCAAAGAAAAACTGTCTTCTTTATCTTTTGAAATGGTTCATAAAAAGTCAAGTTATATATTGCATAAAGAGAAATTCGGACTTAAATATTGAATGCTCTAAGTGAAAGAAATGGCATTGATTACTAACATGTTAAACATTCTGAATTCAGTCAGCACACCAGTTACCACCGTCGATAGTCCGGGTGAATACCAGTCAAATCTTAACACACACCCAAACGATTGAAGCAACAATGGGTCTGCCAATTTCTTCAAAAATTCACTAGTGCCAGGTTCTTCAATTAGAATTTTTGATAGTGGATGCAAGTTTCTATTTCCGTTCTAGCAGGTATTGTGGACGATGTCCATAATGTAATGGGAGATATATGGAAGACTTGTTTATCAATTTTAAATATCATAGATGGAAGATCTTATTTATATCGTAAGGAGTTGTCTAGTATCCTCAAACAAGATATCAAAATTGATAGTAAATTTAGTATGGCGCCTTTAATACGGCACTTAAAAGGTTATCATCATTTGTTGTTAGTTTTTAGAGAAATACAGTTTTTAGAAATACAATTCATAATTGAATACAAATTGTTCCCTTTTTCAATCGATTTATAAATGAGAAATGTATGTTTAGAATAGTTATCAATGAATTTTGATATTTTGGTTCAAATTGCAGTTGGGCTATTTGTTGTGGGGCTCTTTGCAACTATTTTATATGAAAAAATGAACGTTAAGACAAATCAAGATCCAAATACAGAAAAATCTAGAAGCTGAATGAGTGTTATTGATGAAAAGATCATAGAATCCTTCAGAGATGAAGGATTTCAAAAATTGACAAAGATACAAAGTATTTCTATTCCAGTAATCTCTCGGATGCAAAACTGTCTGCTCGTTGCTCCCACAGGTTCTGGGAAGACAGAGGCTTCAATAATTCCAATATTTTCCCTTCTCGAAAACGAGCGGGCCAACAAGCCTAACTTCATAGATGAGAATGCAATTATTGTATTATATATTACGCCTTTAAGAGCCCTAAATAATGACGTACTTAGAAGAATAATCAATTATGCAAAAAAGAGAAACCTTGATGCTCAAATAAGACATGGAGATACAACAAGAACAGCCCGAGAGAAATTAGTAAAAAAACCACCTCACATCCTCATAACTACACCTGAATCTCTTGGAATAATACTTACGCATCAAAAATTCAGATCATATCTAAAACATCTCAGATGGGTCATAGTAGATGAAGTGCACGAATTAATTGGCAATGAAAGAGGAACACACTTAACTGTCAGTCTTGAACATCTGCAAAGCATAAGCTCCCATAATGTAGTTAGAATAGGACTCTCTGCTACTATTGGAAATTTGAAAGAAGCTGCAAATTTTATTAGTGGAACCGGTAGAAAGTGTTCGATTCTTGTGGATAATACAATTAGAAAATATGACATTGATGTGAAGCATCTAAAGGGCTCCATAAGCAACGTAGCCAAATTCGTATTAAAGTATTTGAATGACAACAAGATATGTGGATCTATACTATTATTCACGAACACCAGAGATGAAGCTGAATACATAGGGACTACAATAAGAAATCAAAATGATATCCCAATAGAAGTTCACCATGGATCCCTTTCAAGAGAAACTCGTGAAGAAACAGAAGCTAAACTGAGAAAAGGCCTAACGGGTATTGTAGTCTGCACGTCTTCGCTAGAGTTGGGGCTGGACATTGGATCTGTAGAATTAGTAATTCATTATGGATCGTCAAAGCAGGTTTCAAAACTTGTACAAAGGATCGGAAGGAGCAGACATGTTAATTTTAAATCCGCCAAAGGATTGGTAATAGCAAATAGTGGTGACGATGAGCTCGAGTCCTTATCTATAATTAATAGAATGAAGAGGAGATCAATAGAAATACAAAATCCTCACCATAATTCATTAGATGTGGTTTCACATCATCTAGTCGGATTTGTAATATCAACATCAGAACCAAAAAGATTAGAGGAAGTTTATCAAATTATAACAAGAGCGTATCCCTTTAGAGACTTACCTTTCTCTGACTTTAAACAATGTGTAGTCTTACTTGATAGTTTTAAAATTATTAAATATGATCCGAAAAATCAAACCTATGCAAGAAGAATAAAATCATATAAGTATTATTTTGAAAATATTTCAACAATACCAAACATGGTAAAGTTTGAAGTTATCGATGTAATAAGAAAGAAGAGAATAGGTACACTAGACCAACAATTTATTGGTGAATTTGGAGAGCGGGGTAATGTATTTGTCCTAAAAGGGACTCAATGGAGAATAGTTAGTGTGGATGATAATAAACTGCAGGTAAATGTAGAGCAAGTCTTTGGGTCTCCAATAAATATCCCTCATTGGGTTGGTGAAATGATCCCAGTGGATTATGAAACTGCGGTGGAAGTAGGTAAGCTCAGAAATAAAGTTCTCGATGAGAGTAATTTTAAATTTGAATCCGACATTAAAAACACCTTGCAAAAAATTCCTATAATTCCTGATTCTAAAAATATTGTTATAGAATTAGTTGTTAGCAAAAATGCGGTCGTGATCCATTCAACGTTCGGTACAAAGATAAACAATACTTTGTCATCACTTTTTTCAACGTTTCTCGCGTCATATGTAGGACATTTAGTAGAAACAAAGTCAGATCCCTATCGAATTCTGCTAAGTTCGTCAGTTAGATTATCGAGAGCAAATATTGAAAAAATATTCTATGATGAATATGATGTTGAGGCAATCCTAATCACATCATTAAGTAATACGTATAATCTGAATTGGAGAGTCTGGACAGTATCAAAGAAATTTGGTCTTCTTGATAAGAATGCAATTTATGACAAACGATTGGCTCGTTTGATATATGATAGATATTCTAAATCTCCAATAAGCAAGGAATCAATAAGAGAGTTAATGCATGATAAATTCGATGTAAAATCTACGCAAGAAGTTCTCCGGAGGATAAGAAACAAAGAAATATCAATACACTGGTTTGATTTATCACTTTTTTCTCCTTTGGCTCAGAGTATTATAGAACACCACTCCAAAATGTCGTCTTATCCGTTAAGTATTGAGAAGGGTGTATTAGACCTCATTAAGGAGAGACTTGATAAAACCAAACATCGGCTCATATGTATACGATGTGGCAAATGGGAAAGATTGCTTGAAACAAGAGAGGTAATGGAATCTATATCTTGTAAACGATGTGGTTCGAGGCTGATTACAACCACGTTTTCCTCTGATTATGAACTTTCAAAAATAATTTTGAATAAATTGAGCGGATCAGAAATCAATACTGAGCAAAATCACAAATTTGAAAGAGCATGGAAAACAGCATCATTGATTAACAACTTTGGAAAAAAAGCATTGACGGTACTTTCTGGTTATGGCATAGGTGTTGAAACAGCGGCTCGCATTCTCCGTAATTATGTCGATGATGAAAACTTGTACAAGAATATTTATGATGCAGAAAGACAGTATGTTACAACAAGAGGATTTTGGAACGATAGATAACTACCGATAAATAGATCATCATATTCAAGTTTGCTTTATAAAAAAAATTGCAATATTGTATTTATGTTAGGGAAGCAATACACTTGTAAGATAGATAAAGTTAGGGCCTCTTCAATGCAAAGACTTGATTAAATTCATCATATTAAGTATAGATAGAATTTTTATGCTTTTTAATTAAAATAAAAAGTTTTCTAGAGTAGACTTATTTTTAAAGTAAGACCGTAATGTCATAGACATAATATAAATAATCTTTATTTGCAATGTTGCTTAATTTCATTTTACTGGGTTTGAATATTGATAAGAATTTGCTCTCTATTTATTATAATCACTGCCGTTGCTATTTCTCCCATAGTCACTACTAATTTTTACGCCTATGCTTTACAGGCAATTTGGAGAGATTATGGAGATATGAAAGAACTAGTTAAAGACATAAGAAATGGAAACAAGGATGATGATAACATGGATTGGGATAAATTTAGAGATTCTACCGTATACAAGAATGAAAATGAGGATATACGAGATTGTATAGATTTAGCTAACAAAGTAGGAGGAAAATTGGGCGATTATGAAATTGTACGTTGTTTTGATAATGCGAATTATTACAAGGAAAAGTACACAGATGAAAAAGGTATTAAGAATGAGCAAAATGCTAGTAAGCAGCAGGAAGTGAATCAGAGTCAAAGTCAGCAGCAGCAGGAAGTGAATCAGAGTCAGAGTGAGAAAGAGGTAAGCAAGCAGCAGGAAGTGAATCAGAGTCAAAGTCAGCAGCAGCAGCAGGAAGTGAATCAGAGTCAAAGTCAGAATGAGGGGAACGTAAGTCAGACGCAGAATTCATCAGATGTTAATCCTCCCGAAGGGTGTGATTCTTCATATCCGGACATTTGCATTAGTATTAGTTCCGCCAAGCTGAGTTGCTTTGACATTCCCTACAAAAACTTTAAGGTATTATTACCTGATCGTCACGAATTTGATTCTGATGGAGACGGCATAGGTTGTGAAGGTTGATGTATGCGATTCAGTAACTCCTAGGGATTTATTTTTCGTATGTCCAATTCACTTTTATCTTATTGTCCAATTATTTAGATCTTATCTTCATATAATGTGCAAGTCCCTACTAATTAGAAATTAGTTTTGTTATGAGTTTCTAATAACGTTACTATATATAATATAATATAATATAATATATTCATGTTTTCTCTAATTGGTATTGATCCTATGAAGCTATAATTTTACAATGGAATTCTTTGGATTTGGATTAATACTAAATGCACGAGTCGAAAGATTTCTGAATTATAAAAACCAAGTATTAATATTCAGTCATTATATGTGTTTGCTTAAAGTCTTAGTTGCTATTACAAAAGAATATTAATTAAGGTATCCTTTCTTAGCGTCAGCTCCAGTTTTCCTTCCCGCCCAGTATTTAATACAGCCCCTATAATCCTTATTCTGTCACCAACTTTTAGCCTTTCTAGTTCAGCGCTGCTATCGCGCCAACCGACTAATCGAATTTCGCCCGTGTCGTCTCCTATCAGGGTATCGGTGACCGAAACCATTTCGCCATTCTTCGTGTTCACTTGTGTCGTATTTGGTTGTTGTAGAATAATTGATTCTATTATGTAGGAGTCTCCAACTGTCTTAATGTCTTTGATTTTAGAAACACATTCTTCAATTCTAGGAAGTGAATTATTTTCTACTAATTCTAAATACGAATCTTCCTTTAGAAATACCATGTTGCCAAATATCCTGCTAGGAATGCAGTCCATTACGGAATTCAGATTTACATTATTCGACTTTAATCCTTCTAGATTAACATAAACTAAGTTTTTGTCCTTATCTACGCCAATATAATTGACACTCTTATTATCACTTCTTCCATCAGATATTATTCGAATTGTATAAACCTCATAATCTTGAGGTTTTTCCTTCAATTCTATGATTGTGCCTTCGTCACCATGAATCTCAAAGTCACCATTGCCATATTGCAAGTTACCATCTTTGATGCGCGCTCCAATGATTCTTATTGGAAAATTCACTTGAAAAAATCTGGGTAAACTATCTTCGTCAACATTCCATAAAGCAACTCTTAGTTTCCTATCACCTGATTCATTTGATAACATTGTTTGTAATGATTTTTTCCTTTCGCCTCGGGAGTCAGAGAATTCTATTATCCTAGGAATAGAACTTATTAATCCGGATATTACCGCATTCTCTTTTTCTGCTCTTACGCTATCAATATTTGATGTAATACCATCTAGATCTGGAATGCTGGTATCATTACCTTCGTACGGATAAATGTTCCCACCCTCCCCAATATTTATTATAGGTTTTCCATTGAGGGCACTTTTAACATAACAATTCTTTATTTGGATTAAATCCCCTGGTTTGAACGCGTTTTCCTCAATCACATGTGTTAAATTATCCCATAGCCTTGCCTTTATGCTGCCACCAGCGTCATAGACAGCGATAGTTCTACTTTCAATTCTTTCATTAGTATCTTTTTTTGTAAAAACCCTTATAGGATAAATACTGAGAAGTCGTACGGTTAGGTCTAGATCTCTTGCGCCGATATACAGATCTTTAATTCCTCGTTTTGTACGTTGAACATTATCAAATGATGCACCTAAATCAGCTGCAACAAGGAACAGGGCTCCCTGATCGGTTAAGTAGCCGGCACCTATTTTTCTTTTTTTTTCTTCAATGAGTTCTTTTAACTGCTCTAAATTAACATCTGGTTTCTGCTCTAGGAGTATTTCAATCATTTTTTTGAAATCCAATGACAATCTAAAAGTAACCTCCAATTACTAGATTCAACGTCTTGCCTATATGTTTTGAGAATCAGGATGCACCCCAAAATATTGACCTAAATTAGGCGAGTTGAAAAATGAGCGGCTTTTGCAAAATTAGTGGAATTATCTGCATCTAAGTTTTCTGCGAAGACCAACGGATCAGTGGTATTATGGGTAAATTTGACTAATATTCCTTATTATGAGACATAGGAATCAAGTATAGAACGTGTTCTATGCAAGCCAAGATCAGTAATGTATCCACCTAATCTAGGGCCGCTATCTGCGTTTATTAACATCTTATACATCAATTTGAATATTTTTCTTGGTTCCTCTTCGTTTTGATTTGAAGTTTCATATATCAATTGTTGTATTTTCTCTGCGTCAGACTTCGACTCTCCACCTACTTCATTTTCAAGCTTATCTACGATCTTTCTGATTATCATCTTTTCCTTGTCAGTCAATATAATATCAAACTTTTGTGTTGATACGTGATCATCTGACCAGTTACATGCTAATTGAATTTTTTGTTCTAAATCAGGAGTTAAATGAGTTGCAACCTTATATTTTAGCAATCTATCAAAGATCTTTTTTATTCTATCAGCTCCTGAAAAAAAAGATGCCTGCTGAACCATGAGCATGTAAGGAACATGTTGAGATGGTTTATCAGTTGATTTTAAGTGATTAACATATTCGTATAGTCCTTTTATTTTAATTAATTTATCTTCATTTTTTTCTTTCGTTTTACCAAAATAAATATCCTCACAGATGTCATATTCTTCCATTATAGTAGCAATATCATCAATACCTATTTGTCTAGTCCCGGTTATTCGCTTAAACAAAAGTAATAAAAGAGATTGTGGTGTTCCATATCGTAGCCATACCTGAGGAGTAAGCACATTTCCGATAGACTTGCTTATTTTCTTTCCTCCCTTATCAAGGAACATCTCATATTTTACATGTAAGGGATGGGCATAATTCAGTATAACGTCCGACACCCAGTCATTCACTCTTACTGAATCCATTATGTCCTTGCCATATGCCTCGAACCTTATACCAAGAGCACTCCATCTTGCGGCAAATTCTACTTTCCACGCAAGTTTTCCCTTGCCAACTGATATTGGGACTTCACCAGTATAACCGCATCCTTTCACATCACTGTTACCCAATTTGGTCCCGTTACAGATATAACTTACTTTTCTTTCTTCTCGTATGTATTTTTCACCGTGGGCCACATATAGTCTTCCACATGATTCACATATTGGAAAATAGGGGAGTAATTCTATATATTTTGATTGACCTACGATTTCCTCGATCTTGTTACCAAGATTAAGTACATTTGATAATATCATATCTATTTGGTTTGTTAACATGCCATTTCCATATACTTTTGCTGCATTTAGAAATTCGTAATGTATCCCTAGTCTATCTAACGCTTCAAGCAACAAGCTGCTCATGTGAGATCCGTATGAATCATGACATTGACCAATAGGATCAGGAATATTAGAAACGGGCTTTCCAATATAATCAACTAACCATTCAGGAAGGCCTGTCGGTATTTTTCGCAATCCATCCAAGTCGTCAGAATATGCGATTAACTTTGAATCGTAACCTAAGTTTTTTATGGCAAGGGAAACTCCATGTGCCCTGACTGCGTCTCCAAGACTACCAATATGTGGAAAACCAGATGCTCCTAGACCACTCTCAACTGAAACCAGCTTCAGCGGTCTTCCAATTTCTTTTTCTCTACTAATAATCGTAGAAGCGATTTTATCAATCCAAGTTCCTCTACCTATGACTTCTCTCTTCATGTCATTACAATTCCTTGGATACGTATAGTCCATTTAGTTCATATCCAAATTTTTTGTAATACCTTCTGGTCCCTATTGCACTTATTATTGAAATAGAATTCAATCCAAATTCATTTTTAACTATATTTTCAGCAATTTGTAACAATTTAGAACCATATCCAATGTGTTGAAAAGAAGTAATCGGAAAATCATTATCGTTGCCAATATCTACTAATTGTCCAAACACATGTAGCTCACGAACAATTGCTGATGGAGTTCCATCCTTTTCTCTCAATTCTGGCCTATGAGGTTTACCTAATTTTCTTAATCTCAAAAAACCAAATAAGATATTATTGTCATCATCTTCTAGACTCAAAAACACTTCCTTACCATTTGAAGAATCGTAATCTATTCGTTTGGGACTTATTTTAATATCTCTATAATTTGTTAATCTTTTTAGTCCCACCTCTCGACACCTAATACAATTGCATTGTAACCCTTGAACTCTTAATTTTTGTTGAAGTATTTGCCTAATATTACTACTCTTATAACCACAAAGAATATTCTCTGATTCTATCTCACGTTGAATTCTCATAATTCTTACCCATGGAGGCACAACTTTTTTTATTTCAAGTAGCAAATCTGTAAAAACTTCATCCGGGTACGGTTTATAAACTCCTTTTTTGTACAACTTTGCCAGACCAGTATCTCTTAGCAGTAACGTAGGATATATTTTTAGCATGTCAGGTTTTAAACGTGAATCTTCAAAAAGTTCTTTAAAATCTTCGAGATCCTTTTCTGGATTTGAACCGGGTAATCCAGGCATCATATGAGCCACAATTTTGTATCCGGCGTCTTTTGCGATTTGAAACGACTGGTAGACATCCTGAATTGTGTGGCCTCTGTTAGTAATCTTGTAAACATTTTCACTTAATGTTTGGACACCTATCTCAACCCGGGTTATACCTAGTTCAAGCATTAAATCTATGTGTGATTCCTTGCAATAATCTGGTTTTGTCTCTACGGTAAAGCCTACACAACGAATGTCACTTGTCTCATTGAGTTCCTGTGCTTTTTGGAGAGAAACAGATTCTCTACCGTTTAGTGCTTCAAAGCATGCTTTTATAAAATTTCGTTGATAATCCTCAGGCATAAAAGGAAAAGTTCCGCCAACAATCACTAACTCTATTTTTGAAATGTTATGACCTCTAGAATACTCTTGTTCTAGTTTTGAGATTATCTGGTATTTTGGATCATAATCTAATTTTTGCGCCAATCTTGTCACCGGTTCCTTCCCTGTATAACTTAATGGAATATTGAGTTCTTTCCCTCCAGGACAGTAAATGCATCTTCCATGAGGACAATCGTAGGGTTTTGCCATCACCGTAATTACGAGCACACCAGATGCAGTTTTGATAGGCTTAATCATCATTGCTTTTCGTATATTACTGTCAATTGGTAAATATTTTACTATATCGCGAAATTTTGGAGTTTTTGATAAGTGATATTTTGATGAGGTGCTTCTAATAAATGAAGATATGCCTTTTAATGAAAGTTCCTCCAGTTGACTTAATTTATTGCCTATTTCCATGCAGGCTAACTCATAGTCGTCACATTCATTTTCCATTATAGAATCAATTCTAGTCCTCATCTGTGATATCATCGTTTTACAATGCTTTTATTTCTTATATACTATGGTATCTATATCTTGATTTCTGATAAAATTATGAGCATTATGGTCTGTTTCCTCCTGCAGCGTAGAAATTGTTCAGATATTTGGATAAACAATTTGAGAAAATCTCTACTTTCGCATTTATCTAAAATACAACTATCATATATTGCGAAGGATTTCAGCTCGAAATATCGCTAGAGCTATCGTGACTATATGTGCACTCACGATTAACATATTATTCATGTAATTCGTAATTGTGTAATTGTGTAATTGATACTGATCCTAATGTATAATCTTTCATGAAGAATAATTCCTATTTTCTTCTATAATTTTGGCTGAGTCAAATGACTGTACAATAGTTAAGGAACACGTCAATTATGCAACTCTGTGCACTCTATTTCCCAGGCCATTAAATTTCAGGATTCAATTTATTCAATATTCAATTTGATTGTATGGATGTAATTTCGAGCAAAAAAATTCAACAAGAATTAAATGAAAAAGAAACTAAGAATGCAGTTTATGACTCGTTACAATATTTCCTTACTTAAGACCGAATAGTTTCTTAAGGATCTCAAGAATGGGATTTCCTTCCGGAGCTGATAGAGGGGTAGTAACATTTGTTGTCGCATTTGTTGGTGGGACTTCTGTGGTGGTAGTAACATTTGTTGTCGCATTTGTTGGTGGGACTTCTGTGGTGGTAGTAACATTTTCAGTTGGCAATTCAGTTCCTAGTTTGAGGTCCTTTATATACAAATAGTCATGTTTTTCATTGTATACGAAATCTGAAATTGTTATTACCTTAAATTTGTTATCATAAAGATATTTCATTTCCTTTTGAAATAGGTCTATGTCAGTGACTGAATCTTTCTTGTTATCACCAATTCCATGGTACATTATTATTGGTATCGCCTCAATTGTTCCATCTTTATTATATCTTGATTGGCTATTCACAACTTCTATGAATCTTTCTAATGCCTGAGGGTCGTTGTATGAATTTTCTACTTTCTCAAAATCGTGACTCCAATTTCTTATCGAATATTTGTTGGCGTAAGTTGGAGTGCCATTGTCGGTATAAGTTTTGCAATCTTTTTGACCATATTGCTTCATTCCATCACATCTTAGAAACATGAGAGGATCATTTCCTCTTGTTGCTAATTCATAGTATTTTGCAACAACGTCAACTATAGTTTTATTATCCGAACCTGTACTAAATGGATATTCAAAGCTTGTAGGTTTTATTCCGTAGTCTTCAAGACATTTTTTTGATTTTCCAACTTCGTATTCAATAGATTTTTTTGAAAGATCTGTGAGACGTACATGAGACATGCTATGGGAGCCTATATCATGTCCTTCATCACGCAATGTCTTAATATCCGTCCAATTCATATACCCATCTTTTTTATCAACATAGTTACATATTACATCAAAGGTTGCCTTAAATCCATATTTATCAAGAATTGGTTTTGCATTCGTGAATTGACTCTTGAGACCATCAGAAAAAATAAAACTTACTACCTTATCGGTAGACCTTTTGTTATCACTCGATTTTGTAGGCAATCCTGAAAGAAAGCTATGTTCGTACGAAAGGATAGATAAAAGTGCCGTTAAAAAAGCCAGGAACAACAGTGGGATTATAGTGGTAAAGTTCCTGCTTCTCTTCGACGTCAATCAACAAATTCGTTATCCATTAATAAATAGCTATTGGAATACGAGTTGGCAAATCTCTTGATATATAGGACTGGAAAAATACATATACAACACAATAGAAGTTTTTGGGGACATCTCAACTTTCACACGTTTATTATCAGTTGATAGAACTTTTGAAATCATAGGTTCAAACAAACCTGACAATTTTTATCCTAATATCTGAAGTCTTATCTGTTACCTAAATATTATAATAAAAGGACATGTAATGACCCTCAGAATTTAGTAAAAGATAGTTGCCATACTAATCAACGTTAGGATAAATTAATATTAGAACAGATTAGAACAGATTAATATTCAGAAGAGACAATGTTACTGTCGAACCATACTTACTACTATAGGTATGGAAGCAATTTATCATTATGATTTCTCGATTCATATCCATTATCTCAAATGGAGCTTATGTTTCTAGATAGAGGATACCTAATTTGTCGGTTACGTATTCATTAATTCTTATATAATCCAGCTCATATGATAAATTAAGTACATGCCAACGCATTTGCAGTCATTTCGTTCTATAAATAGATCTTCAGAATGGTTGATAACTTTGAGTATTAATATGATAGTTACAACGATTATATCCTTAGTTTCGACATCATTTGTAACCTTGACCGGTAATGATCACGAATCTGTATTCTAACTAATTGATTCATACATTAAATTCTTTGACCGTGAACTTATTCGTCCAAATGCATATATCGGCTCATCTCCAAATTATCAACCTGTATTAAATTTTCATATTTCTAGATTCAAAGATATCATGACGATTCTTCATTATGAGAGACCACTTGCAATTACTATGGATCCTAATACATTAAAAGGGTCCGTCACTGCCAATGCTTATGAACCTGTAGGCGAACAGGAACCGTAGTGATGATTTGTTAGATGGATTAAGCCTAAGTTTGAAGGGTTATAATATTGAGTAAAAATTATCGCTTAAGTCAAAAAGGTTATACTACTAATTAAATTATGTTAAGTTTGAACCATTTTATAGTTTGTTGGAGAAAACATGATAACGCAAAATTCATTCATTAGGACTGGTGGGTTATTGGTTGTATGTGTCTTGTTCATTTCCACCAGTTCTTTTGATTGATTAAGTCTAAAAGGTTATAACATAGAATAATCTACGATGAAATGTGCCCAAGGAAGACCTCTGTAATAGATGTCATCATACAAGAGGAGCTCATACGTTGGTACTGAGTACCGATGATACTAGATGCAGTTGGACTCATTGCTCATGTGGAAAATTTGAAGAATAAATGGTTAGCCCCTAATGTGAATCAACAGTTTTACAATTGATGTAGCAGCAAAAGCCATACTAGCAATTAATAATGTGAATTTGATTTTATCCACTATTTCATTACAAACAGAATCGTTTTCTAACCATTCTCCACATTTTTGACAATGTCATTTTTTAATTAATAATTTTAAAATTCTTCTCTATTGGATAAGAGTATCTTTAAATGCTACAATATTTAGCTACTTTTTTGCATAACCTGTTCGATGCCGTAATTAGTTAGGAAGATATCCGTAGTATGTATCCTTTATAATATGTTACATATGATATAATATGTATGATATGGGTTCTTGCAGAGGGTGTGGAACACATTTGACTCCTACCTCTGCCTGCATTATCTGCATGGAATACACTTCGTGGAACTGTGATAAATGCGACTCCGTGGAATATGTTTTTCATTCCATAAACTAATGCAGACCGAATTACCTTTGATACCATAAATCAGACTCATTCAATATTAGAAGCCGATCCATTGTATATTGAATTGAGGACTTTGGATTGGATTTTTTATCAAGTTTGTACCTACGAAAAATAAAAAATTAACTCCCTATTTGTACATTAATTACAATCTTAAATAAATAAATATCATAAACTCGCTTGCTAAAGAATTAACATTAGATAAAGAACAAATAAGTTATTTAGATAGTTTAAATGCATTAAGATTATCGTTAAAGGCATACAATATTAAATAATAGTTAATTGTATTCCAAATTTAATAATAAATGATTAGAGATTATCTGAGTGAAGAATCAGAAAGAAAGATAATCGAACGTTTTAATTCTATAGATTTTTATTGCATTTTCTGTAATAATCCTGATCCTTTGGATAAAACTAATGCCCACTGTGAACAGGAACGACTGAATTTCCATCCTCCAGGACAGGATATGTCACTGTATAATAATCTTAGAACTTCCTTAAGAGTAAGTGCTTTTTTAATTTGCCCTCAGTGCAAGAATAAGTTTTTTGTTAATATTCTAGACCAAGGAAAAATAAAATAATTTTTACCTTTAGCGTCGTTTGAATAAAACAATTCTAAAAATTAAATTATTGTTTAATCTCGGGCTTGTACCAATAAATTGTATTTTTATTTTTACAGGAAATACATTCTTTCTTCATTTCGACAAAATCGCCGGGTGGATCATCAAGTTTTGCACGAGGTTCGGTGTAAACACCATCCGGTGGAGTGACATCATAATTGGAGCCGCATTTGAGACAACCTAGAGTTTTTTGAGACATGAATTATTTCTTTATTATTTTAGCACTTTGCATATCACAACTTAGCTTTTTAAGTGGAATCTCTCCACATATACAACAAACTCCACCACGACATTGCTTTATTGCATAGTACCTTCTTCTTGGAGATAATTTTACAGATAATTTTATCGATATCCATAAATTATATGAATGATGATTTTGATCATATTAAGTCCTTGCAGAGTAACAAATTAAAAAGCACGCGCATTATTACTTCATTAATAATTATTCTATTTATGATTATGCCGAATCTTTCAAATGATTATCCCTTTCTACCGAAGGTGCTTGCAACACCGATCAAAACGGGAGGAAATGACAATAAAGTAGTAATTTTAAATTTTGATGATAGCCAAAAGAGTCAATATACAAACGCCAAACCAATTCTTGATAAGTATGGATTTAAGGCCACTTTCTATGTTGTATGCACCTATATAGGAGCGAAAGAGGGATACATGAATTGGCAAGAGGTAGAGACACTGCATAGAGAGGGACATGATATAGCCTCGCATAGCATGCATCATATTCACCTTGATAAATTGCCAAAGAAAGATATTGAATTTGAGTTAAGCGCGTCAAAGAAATGTCTTCAAGACCATGGTATAAATGCTAAAAGCTTTGCATATCCCTTTGATAGTGGCTCTGATGACAAGACTGTAATTAATATTGTAGCCAAGTATTATGAGATAGCCAGAACAGGCAATGACGCTCTTGCTTTCCTAAGATGCGATAACCCCAAACTGCAGCCTACTCAAACTGACTGTAGAACATATACAGATAAGGATAGTCTAACTTATGCCAATAGATACACAGTCAGAGCCTGGAGTCAAGATGCAACAAGAAATGAAAATTCTTACAACGACACTGTGATGCTTGATAAATTCATCAAAATTGTGAACAGTCAATCAAAATACAATAATGATGGAACAATAAGGGCAATCCCTATAATCGTATATCATAGGGTGGGCGAAAGTGGAGATATATACAATACCAGCTTAAAATTGTTTGAAGCTCAAATGAAATACCTA